>Ga0207102_1107_pt1 | contig 15675 bp, 11 predicted proteins | sample Alteio_BWMinHeat_80_FD_153573 | JGI IMG/M metagenome (GOLD analysis project Ga0207102, IMG submission 153573) | Enriched cells from forest soil in Barre Woods Harvard Forest LTER site, Petersham, Massachusetts, United States -... | ecosystem: Environmental > Terrestrial > Soil > Temperate forest >... | reverse complement strand
GCGAATGGGATGTTTCGCGAGGCGACGCGGATTTCCACCATTTCCGAGACGTATTACTTCTATGCGCTGTTTCTGCAGTCGCAGGGACGGATGGCCGAGGCGCGGGAATGGGCGCAGAAGATTCTCGACAAGAAGCCGACGATGCCGGGATATCTGCGGCGGCGGGAGCGGCCGTGGTTCCGTAAGGCTGGGGCGTTGTTGGGGCGATTGCGGACGCAGGCTGCGGCGGGCTGAATAGGGTCCCATGTCTCGCAAAGGCGGCGAGACAAGGGGCACCCGGTTCGTCACGACTCCCTTTTGTGGGAGTTCGTCGATTCGGTTAAGGGCAGGTGAGTTGGCCCTGGCCACTGACGGTGGTGGATGTTCCGTTGTTGGCCAAGGCGCTATCGAAGACGCTGACAGTGCCCGTCGCTCCCGCGGCACATTCTACCGTCGCACTGCTGGGGCCGGTGGCGACTATGGTCGCAATTGTGATCGGCACGGGCTTGACGGGATTGGCAACGCCGAACTGTCCATTGTAGGGAACAGTAGATGGTACGGGACCGGTCAACGGAGAAACGTTGAACGTTCCGGTCGCAGTGAACACGACTTGCCCGTTGGGATAGTTCTGAGCGTCAGCGATCTCGGGGGTGACGGAGACTGAGATCAGAGCCCGATAAGTGTTGGGATTGGTGTTGCCGCAAGCAAGCAGGGCTATGGCCAGAAGGGGCAGGACGGTAGCGGATATTATGGCGTGGCTTCGGAACATGCCACATTATCTTGCCCGATGAGCTGAGATTGTCAAGGAGCTAACCAGGTCGCGCGTCCGGGGCCGGATGGTAAAATTAGTGGTGACGATTTCCCCGCCTTTCATTCGGCTGCTGGCGACCGACATCGACGGCACGCTGCTCAATCCACAATTTCAGATTTCTGAAGGCGATCTGCTGGCGCTGCGGCGGGCGCATGCTGCGGGCATCGAGATTGTGCTGGTCACGGGGCGGCGGCACCAGTTTGCTCTGCCGGTTGCGCAACAACTGGGGTTTGATTTGTGGCTGATTAGTTCCAATGGGGCGGTGACGCGGTCGCTGGCGGGCGAAACCTTTCATCGCGACATGATGCCGGCTGCGACCTGCCGGCGGCTGTGCGGGGCGATGCAAGAATTCCGCGGCCACACCGTTCTGACGTTTGATCAGGAGACCAAGGGCGCGATCGTGCTGGAACGGCTGGACGAGCTTGGCCCCAACATCCGGCGCTGGCTGGAAAAGAATATGCAGTACATCGAATTCGTCGTGCCCATCGAGAATGCGCTGGTCAGAGATCCGGTACAGGCCATGTTTTGCGGGACGATGATGCGGATGAGTGAGGCGTTGCGCGCACTTGACGGCGCTGGAATGCATGGGACGGTCACGGTGCTGCGAACGGAGTATCCGGAGCGCGATCTGTCGATGATCGATGTGCTGAACGCTGGATGCTCGAAAGGCCACGCACTGGAACGATGGGCCGCGCATCGCGGCTACCGGCGCGAAGAGGTCATGGCCGTCGGTGATAACCACAATGATGTGGAGATGCTTGAGTTTGCGGGGCATCCGGTTATCATGGGGAATGCCTGCGAGGAGTTGCTTGCTCGGGGATGGACCGTGACGCGCGGCAATGGTGAGTGCGGCGTGGCGGCGGCGGTGGAGTTGGCGCTGGGTGAGAAGCCAGAGGTCAGGGCTCAGGGGTCAGTGGTTAGACTCTCGATCGAAAGTGCATGATGTTTTCTGGTTCATTGCGGAAAGTTCTGGTGGTCGGTGCGCTTGCGCTGGCGGCGCTTCCCTGCTTGGCCGACGAAGTTGCGGTGCTGAAGAATGGATTCTCCATCCGGCATGAGCGGCGGGTGGTGGTGGGTGACGTTACGCGGCTTTATGTCACGGCGGACGGGGCGAGTTTTGTGGATGTGCCGACGGCGGAGATTGAGCATTATGAGGCGGCACCGGAGTCAAAACCCCCACTTCTCGCAAAGGACGCGAGAAATGGGGCACCCGGGGCGTCGATGTTTCCCAGGTCGAATCCGGTCGATTTGAATGACGTGGTGAATACGGCTAGCGGGCGGTATCGGCTTGATCCTGATCTGGTCAGCAGTGTGATCAAGGCGGAGAGTGGATTCAATGTGCATGCGGTCTCGCCGAAGGGAGCGCAGGGGTTGATGCAGTTGATGCCGGGAACGGCGTCGCAACTGGGTGTGCCCAATGCGTTCGATCCGCAGGCAAATGTCGAGGGTGGGGCGAAGTATCTGCGGGAACTGCTGGAGCGGTACAACTTTGATCTGGTGAAAGCGCTGGCGGCCTATAACGCCGGGCCGCAGCGGGTGGAGCAGTTTGGCGGGGTGCCTCCTTATTACGAGACGAGAGCCTATGTGGCGCGGGTGGTGCGAGATTTCAATAAGAAGAAAGCGGCGCAGAAGAAGGTGAGTGCGTCGCCTAAGTCGCACACGGTCCCGACTGGAGTGGTTGCGCAGGCAAGATCGAGTCAGCGACCCGAGTAGAGAGTCACAGTCGGTTCTGATCGTTTGACCCTTACGGCTGAGTCATTTACCTTGGGGATGCCGTTTCCCGCTTCGCGTTGCTGGGGCCGCGGCGCGGAGTTCTTCCCCCGAATGGATAAGAAGCGCATTCTGGCCAGTGCGGTAGTGTTCCTCATCCTGGCCATCTTGATTTACCTGCAGTACCGGCACTGGCGGACTTTCGACTGGGGTACGTTCTGGAGCCAGACCCACCGGATCAAGAAATTACACGTGCTGCATGGGATTGCGCTGATCTACCTGGCGTATATCGTACGGGCGGTGCGGTGGAAGATTTTTCTGAAGCCGGTGCGGCCCAAGACGACGATTGCCGAATTGGTATCGCCCACACTTGTTGGATTCGCGGGACTGGCTTTGCTCGGGCGGGCGGGAGAGTTTATTCGCCCCTACCTGATCGCCCGGCGTACGGGACTTCCCTTCTCTTCCCAGTTGGCGGTGTGGGCGGTGGAACGGATCTTTGATCTGGGAGCGTTCGCGTTTCTGATCGCGCTGGCAATTTTTCTGCCCAGTGCCCTGCCCTCGATTCCGCATCCGGAATATTACAAGAGCTTTCGCGAGGCCAGCTTCTTGCTGATCGCGGCGGTGGCCGCGACGGCAGTGGCAGCGGTGGTGATTCGACGGAACGTGGAGGGAGCGGCGGGCTGGGTGGAACAGCGGTTCTCCCATCTTTCGTCGAATCTAGGGCACAAGATGGCGCAGAAGGTGCGCGAGTTTGGCATGGGGCTGAATACGATTCACGGACCCCTGTCGATGCTCTGGCTGTCGGCGGTGTCGGTGGGAATGTGGTACATGATTGCGCTGGCGTATCAGGAAGTGACCCATTCCTATGGAACCGACGCGCTGGCCATTCCGGTTTCGCAGTTGTATATCCTGATCTTCGGCAGCATGGTGGGGTCGATGTTGCAGTTGCCGGCCGTCGGCGGCGGATCGCAAATGGCTACAATCGCCATTCTGTCGAGTGTGTTTGATGTGTCTCCGGAGATGGCGGCCAGTTGCGGGATTCTGTTGTGGCTGGTGACGTTTGCCGCGGTGATCCCCCTTGGTCTGGTGCTGGCGCATCATGAGAGATTGTCGTTACGGAAATTGTCGGCGGAAAGCCATCAGGCAGAGGGAAACACGATTTCAGATTGAAGATTTTAGATTGAAGATTGAAAACCCTGGTCGCGCTGGCTGGTAAATCTGAAATCTACAATCTGCAATCTAAAATCATTCCTCCCCCGGCTCCCGCCTCTTGCCCAAATCGGCACTCCTGGGCCGGTTTCGCACAGTGTGAAAAACTCTTCATCTTGACAACGTCTGGGCTTAGGCAGAGAATTGCGCCGCTTAGGAGACGCACCCTCGGGCGCGTGCTAACCCGTCGTTCCCCCCAACGATGACCGCCTGAGCAGCGAGAAAGTCCCAGTTAAAAAAATTAAGACATAGTGTCCGTGATTTTTGGATTCGACCCCCAGCAAGACCAACGAGAGAACCTTTCCAGCGGAGGAAGGCTGCGTAGCGCGCCTTGCCCGCAAGGTTGTTTGAGGCACGATTCAAGGAGGAAATTATGCAGTTCTTGCGCCCTTCCCGGGCATGGTACATATCCGCCCTGCTCACCGCCCTGTTGTTTGTGACCGTCGCCGCCAGTTCCAGCAAGGGGCGTGAGTTTTCCGGGTACTTCGACGTGAGCGGAGTACAAGAGCAAGGCGACATGGTTCAAGTCACTCTGCACCTGAAGCTTTTCAATGCCGGCGAGACCGCGGTCAAGAGTGTGATTGTCACGCTTAACGACTCGACGCCGGCAGCGAATTTGCGCGGAAACTTCCAGCCGGTCAAGGTGTGGAAGAGCCGGCAGACCATCGAATTGAGCCAGGAGTTTACGGTTTCCAAGCACGATTTCCAGCTCTGGATGCAGGCCCCAGCCCAGCCCAATCTGATGATTCTGTTCCAGGATGTGAACGGTAAGAGTTGGCAGAAGGGTGCGCAGCTCAGCCGCCGCCCACTGGTACCGCAGCCGGAGCAGCAATGAAACGATCTGAGCTTGCCCAAACAGGAACGATGACTTTCCCAGGAGAAAATTTCATGCGTCGCTTGACGATTGTTGCAGCCCTGATGTTGGCCGCGCTGCTGGTGAGTCTCCCCGCGTCGGCCCAGGACATAATTTCGACCGCGATTGGCGGCGGGCCCAATGGCATTCCCGCCCTCGACGCCAACATCTACAACCCGCTCGGGGTCGCCGTGGACGCCGCCGGCAACTTTTACGTCACGTCCTATTCTCAGAACCGGGTTTTCAAAGTGAGCGTCGCCGGGACCATTACCGTGGTCGCGGGCAATGGAGCGTCTGGCTTCACCGGCGATGGCGGCGCCGCAACCCTCGCGAGTTTGGCCCAGCCCTACGCGGTGGCGGTGGATACCGCTAGCCCGCCCAACCTCTACATCGCCGATCGAGACAACTGCGTGGTGCGCAAGGTTACGGCCAGCACAGGCGTCATCACCACCATCGCTGGAATCGGCAATTCCTGCAGCTATAGTGGGGACACCGGAAAAGGAACTGCGGCCCAACTCTACTACCCGGAAGGACTGGCGTTAGACGGCCTGGGCAATCTGTACATTTCCGATTATCAAAACTGCGTGGTGCGCAGGGTCGTCCTGGCGACCGACATCATCACTACCTATGCCGGAAACCACACTTGCGGCTACACCGGAGACGGCGGCGGGGCAGCCAGCGCCGAGTTGTATCTCCCCATTGGCGTGGCGGTCGATAGCGCGAATAACCTCTACATCGCAGACGGCTCGAATTACGTCGTCCGCATGGTGACCAAGGCCACCAACAAGATCAGCACCATTGCTGGAAACCACACCGCAGGGTTTACGGGCGATGGAGGATTGGCCACGAGCGCCGAACTCAACTATCCCGCGGGTATAGGGGTCAACGGCGCGGGCAGTGTGGTGACGTTCGTGGACCTCACCAATCAGCGGATCCGGCAGTTCACGGTGGGCGGAAATATTACCACTGTGGCCGGCACTGGCACCGCGTGCGTTTTCCCAAACGCCTGTGGGGAAGGCGGAGCGGCGATCAGCGCACAGCTCTACAACCCCTATGGTCTGGCGGTCACCAGCGCTGGCAAAATCTATTTTGCTAACGAATCCAACATGGTGGTAGACAGCTTCACGGTCAACGGGAACCTGAACGTGGCGGCCGGCAATCATTCCGGCACGGTGGAAACCTTGATTTCGGGCGTGCCGTGGAATGGGGTGGAATTAAACAATCCCTATCAGATCGCCACGGACGCGGCGGGTGATGTGTTCATCGCCGACAGCGGTAGCGACATCGTGCGCAAGGCGGTGAAGTCCACCGCTGTGGTGAACATCTTTGCCGGAAACGGCACTTATGGATACCTGGGAGACGGCGGACCTGCGACCAGCGCGGAACTCAGGACCGACTACGGGGTGGCCACCAACGCGGCCGGCACCAACGTCTACATCGGTGACACTTCCAACTGTCTGATCCGAAATGTAACGGGCGGAAATATCAACACGTTTGCAGGTTTCGTCGTCAGCAGCAGCCCCCGTTGCGGCTACACCGGAGATGGCGGATCGGCTACAGGGGCGGAACTCAGTAGTCCATATGGCGCGGCGGTGGATAGTAAGGGCAGTGTCTACATCGCTGATTCAGGCAATCAGGTGGTCCGGAAGGTAACTGGCGGCAATATCAACACGATTGCCGGACTTGGCGGGTTGGCTGGTTATTCCGGCGACGGAGGTCCGGCTACCAACGCTCAACTCTACAACCCGTACGCTGTCGCGGTGGACCCGGCCGGAAACGTGTTCATCGCGGAATATACGAACTGCCGCATCCGCGAGATTAACGCGGTCACGGGCATTATTACGACGGTCGCGGGAACGGGCGGTTGCGGTTTCACTGGCGACGGCTTGGCCACCAGCACTGCCATCAACGGTCCACAAGGGATCTCGGTGGACGCCAACGACAACCTGTTCATCGGCGATTCCAACAACCAGCGCGTACGCTGGGTGAGTCCGAACGGGATTATGACCACCATCGCCGGCACCGGCGGGGCGGGCTTCAACGGAGATGGTATTTTAGCGACGACGGCGACGCTGTACTATCCAACCGGCACGGCCCTCGATCCTGCAGGAAACATCCTGGTGTCGGACGACTACAACAACCGGGTACGCAGCATTTCGGCGTTCCCCGCGCTGGGCACCAGCGTCGGCAACCTGGCTTTTGGGTTGACCAGCGTTGGGTCGACCAGCACTCCGCAGACGTTCTCGGTGAGCGCCCTTGGTCCGGTAACGATCAGCAACATCGCGACCAGCGCGAACTACAGTGAAGCCGATAACTGCCCGGCCAGCCTGGCCAACGGCACCACCTGCACGATGTATGTCTACTTTGTGCCGACGGGTGCGGGAACCCTGGCCGGCAACGTGACCATCAACAGCAACGGCTATTTCAGCCAGACCAATACGGTCGGTCTGACCGGCCTGGGCAGCGCGATTTCGCTGACCGGGGCCCCGGTAAGCTTTGGCAACCAGTTGGTGAAAACCACCAGCGCGAACAAGGTGGTAACTGTCGCCAACAAGGGCACAACGGCGATCACCATGGGCGCGATCACGTTGACCAACACGACTGACTACACGATCGTGACCAACACCTGTCCGGCCTCCGGCGCTACGCTGGCGGGCGGGGTAAGTTGCGCCATCACGCTGCACTTCACGCCTTCGTCCACGGGGCCGAAGAGAGGTACGGTAGTGATCAATGACAGCGATCCTTCCACTCCTCAACTGATCGGTCTAACCGGTACGGGAACCAGCAGCGTTGCGCTGTCGCCGTCGGCCGTCACTTTCGCCACCACGGCGGTAGGTATACTGAGCCCGGCTGCGAAAATCACTCTGACCAACAACACGGGAGTGTCGATTACGCTGAGCGCCACGCCGCTCACCGTGACCGGACCCTTCGTGATTGCGGCCGCCACCACCACCTGCACGCCGGACCTGATCATCGCTGCCAGCGGGACCTGCGTCATCAACGTGCAATTCAAACCGACAAAAGTTGGCTTCGCCATGGGTTCGCTCAGCGTCGCCGACAGTGATGTCACCAGCCCGCAGACCGTGTCCATGCAAGGCTATGGAACCGGCGTCAAGTTCACGCCTGGAACGCTGAACTTCGGTACGGTGACACGCAACACGCAAGTCTCGTCAACGGCAACCATCACCAACGTGGGAACTACTCCGGTGTTCTTTACCGGCGGAGAGTTGACCGGCACGAACAGCGCCAACTTCGCGGTCAATTACGCAGACGGCGCACCCTGCGGTAACACTGCGGCCAATCCTCTGCTTCCGGGTAAGACGTGCCAGATCACGGTGTACTTCGATCCGACCGTGGTGGGCGCTGAGAAGGCCACCTACAAAGTGTTCGACAACAGCGTTGGCAGTCCGCAGAGTCTGGCGCTGACGGGCACAGGGCAGTAAGGGGGCAAGGCTCCTTCTGCCGTAACCTGCTTTTCAACTCGGCCGCCGGGATAGAATCCCGGCGGCTTTTCTTTGTTTGAGTTGGCGGCTCGGATTACTTCATCCGGCGGAAGAATTCTGGTGATGCCGTGAGAGGCTACGATCGCGGGACTCCAACTGCATTATCCTTCTCTGCCGCAATCCCGATCGCCGGGATTTATCACGGCTTCGGATGGTCCGCGGTGTAGGGATGGCAGCATGGTTTTTGGGCAGGAGTGAACTCCATGATCTCGACGCGTGTGCTATCTGGGTCGTAGGCATCCAGACTGTCTTTGCCGTCGCGGCCGACCTCCGGCCCATCAAATGTTTGCAGGCCTCTCGCGCGAAGCTCTGCGGCGGCGGCGTGCACATCTTTGACGCCGAATGAGAAATGATTTTGTACACCGAGTTCATGGTGGTCGGCGTTTGCAGGAATGTTGAGCATGTATTCGATCCAGTCTGGACCGTCGGGTACCTGGAGTTCATACCAGTCGGTGCCGTCGTCTTTGAAGCCGCCCTGCCAGTAAAGACGAAAACCCAGAAGGTCGACGTAGAAACGATTCTCGGCAGCCAGGTCTTTGACGACAAAACCTGCATGGATCAAGTGCAAACCGATCTGTTTCGATGCAGGGCTGTATCCGACCATAGGGGGTAGCCTGTGGACGAAGGCAATGGGATTTCCCTCCGGGTCCCGAACGCGAAAATACTGCGCGCCATCGGAACCTCTTTGTGTGGGGCCTGGTCGGAAACCATGCGCCACAAGGTATGCTCGCGCGTGCGATACGTTGTCAGTTGCGAACCCAACTTCCGCAAGCCAGCTTTTGTGGGCTTGATTTCTCACCTCAGTCGGCGCTGGTTTCAGTAGAAGCCGCTGGTCCGACGGGCGTATCAGAAAACAGGTCTCCGGCCCGGAGTAGCCTGGACAGCCCATTGTCAACCCCAGAATATTGGAATAGAACTGGCTGGATTTTGCGACGTCGCTGACGTAGATCGTAACGTGATCGATGCCGGTGATGCGGGGCCGCTCTGGTTTCTCCCCTGGGCCCGCCGCAAACATTGTTGACTGCAGCACAAAGCAGAGCAGGAGAGAACTGACGGCGGACATCGAGGTTGAGAGGGATCTGAACAAGGGGTGCATGGATGCAGATTCTATAGCAATGAGTGCAACGGCCCGATTTCTCAACAATAATCCCGAGCAGGACCAAAGCGGCCAAAAGCAGAGTCCGCGAATCGCAACTAGTTGTGCCCGGTTGAAGCCGCAAGCTTGAGGGCAACCCGATGCATCGATTGCTGATCCCCATCACCCTTTGGAACGAGAGCGACAATTTCATCTTCCAGGTAGCAGGAAACGGCCGGGAGACCATTCGGAAAAGCCGGAGGAGGCGTGATTTTGGTGCGGAGCTTCTTACTCGATGCAATATCGTATTCATCGAAGTGAATAACGTCCGGCAGTTCGCCAAAGATGGAGTAATTCTCGACTACCACTCCCGGACCCAACAGCCATCCAAAGTGATGTCGTGCTTTGTCGTCCGGAGGCACGGGAAGAACATTGACGTTGACGCGGCCAGATTCTGTGATTGTAGCGACAGCATAGGTTGGCTTGCCCCAGGCTTTCAGAATCTCGTAGGCGACGCCATCTCCGCCCGCCATGAAACCGGCAATCCAATTTCCGCCCTCTGCAGTTGGAGGCAATTCAAAGAGCTGGCTCACGCTGTCGTCCACACCCAAAACTGCGCCGGCAGGCTTCAAGTCCTTTCTCTTCGAACCGTGGTCGCGCAGGTAGCCAACCACGACCGTCTTGCCCGAAGTTACAGCCACAGCGGCAGGCCTAAAATTAAGCGAAACCGTGTGTTGGGTCACGACCTTGCCCTTTTTGTCGAAGTGATACATATGGAACACTCGTGAAGGCTGGGCATTGGGAGCAGCGACGACAACCAAACCGTCATCGGCGGACGCAAAAACACTAACCCGGTCTTTCTCGTCTGGAATCTGAAACAGCGACGTCGAACCGTCCTGATTCACACGCACCACAGATTGATGGTCATCTTTCTCAGGACGATAATCAGGTCGATAAAGGAACCGACCCTCCTGGTCGCACTGGGACGGGTATCCTTTGTGGCCGATCCAGGAAACTGGCACATCCCCAATGATCTGCTGGCCGTAGCTCAAGTGACTCGATGAAATGCAGGCGAGGAACACGAGAGTGACTGTCAATCGAGAGGGCATGGCGGCGCACCATCCTTTCGGCATGAACATCATAACCTGTGTTCATCTTTAGAACGGACGGTTGGAGTGCTCTTGCAAGTGGTAGCTGTTGTAACCAGGATCACACGTTCTGACTGTCATTGAGTGTGAGTTGATATTGCGCCTGCCATGCTCCAAGAGAGGATAAATCGCCTGCTAGTTGAATCCTCTTTTCGAAGGTCTCAGGGCGTAAAACCAAGACTGAAGACCGTGCCATTTCCATTCCCGCCACCCTCCGTTGTGCCGTAGAAAACGCCGTTCGACAAAATCAGCGCGCCAGTTGGGCGGGAGCCGTCGCCAACGGCGGTACCTCTAAAATAATGGAGTACGACCTCAGTCCAATCGCCGCCTGCGATGGCCGGTGGTACTAATTTGAAGACCGTTCCCAGATTGCGGCCATTGTTACCGCCGTTGCCGCCGTAGATCGTGGTTCCGTAGAGGACGCCGTTCTTGTTGCGCCACAACGCGGCGTACGGATCGGCGCCGGTGCTGAGGCTACTGAAGCGGAAAAGTGTTGTCTCCTGCCAGGGATCGCCGGCAACGGCGGGCGGAGACAGTTCGTAAATTGCCCCACAGTCAATTGGTGTATTGCAAAGTGATGAGTTTGTGCCTTGGGCCGTGCCGAAAAGATTTCCTGCGCCGTCCATGATAAGCCCACCCCGAGGCCCCTCGCCCTCGCTCCCGGTAAAGGTATGAAGAATCGTTTCAGTCCACAGCCCAGGTTTGGGCGTTAAACTGAAAACCGTGCCCTGGTTCGCAGTGCCGCCCGCCTCTGTGGTGCCATACAAAATACCCCCGCGAAGAAGCAAGTCAGCCGCGGGCCCGAAGCCGTCACTTGCGAACGCGTGAAAATCATAGAGAACCCTTTCTGCCCAGGCTGTACCCGCGGTCTTCGGGGCTACCAACTCGAAGGCGATCCCGGCATTGTGGGAACCGCCGCTCTCGGTCGTTCCGTAGAGATTTCCGGCTGCGTCCATTGCCAGTTTGCCGGCGACTAAGTATTGACTCCCAGAAAAGGTGAAAAGTGTGGTTTTCGTCCATGCGCCTCCCGGAGTACTGGGAGGGCTTAGCTCGAATATCGTTGATCCGACCGCGTTGTCACCGGATCCGCCTGTAGTTCCGTATAGGTTGCCCAGTTTGTCAAAAATCAAAGTGCCGAGTGGGGCGGCTCCGTCGCTCCCTCCCTGGAACTGGTAGAGAACTGTCTCAGACCACGAACCCCCGACGGTAGCGGGCCGGCTCAATTCAAAAATTGTTCCACAGCAAGAGAATTGGGTTCCTCCATCCGCGGTCGTTCCGTAGAGATTGCCTGCCGCGTCAGCAACCAGACTAGCGGCTGGTCTGCTTCCATCGGGGGAGCCAGCGAACTTGTAGACCACGTTTTCATGGAACTGGGCAAAGCTTTGCCCCGCAAGAACGAAAACAGCGAAAAATGCAATCTGATGGAGATTGAGTGAGGACTTGCTGCTGTGCATGCGGGCACTCCTTTGGAAGGCTTGATACGAACGAGGGGGAGTAAGGCGACTCAAATTCTCAGAGACTATACTGCTCGCCGGTCGCCGGTGTCGATCAGGTAAATCCCGTACGTAATGGTCGCGGAAAAAATCCAAAACAGCTGGAATCTTAACCAGCATACGACGATGATTGTCGAGAACAGCCATAGCGCTCAAATTTCGACTTCTTTCGATTCAGCTCACAAAACTGTTCGGAAGATGAGCGTAGTGACGATGTTACGCCAACAGTGCCCCGTGTGCGACAAACAGGCACGTGCTCATGCCGCATCGTCGAATGAGAGGGAAGATGACAGCTTTCGGTAAGCGTCAGTCTGCTGCCGAAGGGTTGCGGCCACTTGCTCTGCGGTGCCAACGGCGTCTGCACCTGCAATGAAGCGTCGTGGCGGGTTTTCCTGACCCGAGATCCGAACCAATGCCAGCGCAAGTTTGGCGGGATCTCCGGACTGCTGGCCGTTGTAGCTTTTCCAAAATTCCATTTGCTTCGCTCTGCGCTCGTTATAGTCCTCAATGGTTCGCTCTGCGAAATTTGTAGATTCTTCGGTGAGAAGCTCAGTGCGGAAGAAGCCCGGATTGACAGTGATCGTGTTGATGCCAAACGGTTCGACCTCAGGCTGCATCGACTGCATCCAGCCCTCTAAGCCGAACTTCGATGCGGCGTAGGCGGTGCCGAACTCAAAACCGATCAGTCCTGCGGTCGATGAGATCGTGATTATGAGTCCTGAACCCTGCTTGCGCATAATCGGCAGAACGGCGCGCGTTACGTTCATCGGGCCGACCAGACTGGTCGACAACTGCCGCTCAATTTGCTCCGGCGACAATTCCTCAAAGAATCCTGCATAAAAGTTTGCGGCATTATTGACCAGCACATCTATGCGGCCGAACTGGTCAACGGACGCCTTAACGGCGGACGCTGCGTCGGCAGGTTTGGTGATGTCCAATTTTGCGATCAGCAGTTCGGGAGATTTTCCAAGGGCCTTGGCCACTTTGTCAGTATTGCGGCCCGTCGCAACGACTTGATGGCCGCCAGCCAAAGCCGCCTTGGCGATGTCCGTGCCTAAGCCACGGCCTGCGCCAGTAATAAGCCAGACTTTATTGGTGGCCATGTGGTTCCCTCCGTATCGGTAGCTGGTTAGTTTGCGTCAGTCTATTTCAACAATGGTTCGCGCAACAACCTGCGATCACATTTGGTCCGATTCTCAACTTCTGATTTGTTCTCTAAGCGACCGTCAGATGACGAAAACATGCGATTACGCGTTTTGACGTCAGTGAGTGTAATTGCGATTATCGCCAACTACGGGCACCGAGTAGCGCTACTTCCCATATTGCCGTTTCTGGATAAGTTCCATGCGTCCGACTCCCACCGAGTAACAGCCAAGATTGTAGCGACATTGTGATGCTTCAACCGTATTTCGGGGGGCATGGAGGGCGTAGGCTACTAGTGGATGTTCAGCTCGACATAGTGGGAGAAGCTGGAGAGCGCTACCTGGTCGCTGCCGGGTATGTAGAAGCCAAACTTGCCCAGGCTGAGATTGGCGCCGGGCTGCGTCCAACGATCCAGGACGGACCAACGGTCACCGTGCTTGATCTGGTGGACGATCTCCGTGGGGGTAACGCGGATTTGGAGCGTGCGGTAGCTTTTCTTGTCGCTTTTGTCGGGAACTATGATCTCGTCCGATTTCTCGCCGTTGCGAATCACAGTGCGGTAGAAATTGTTGTCGTCCATCTGGAAGAGGACGTAGTTTTTGGGGTCGGTGTAGTTGAACACCCATTGCAAGAGGCGACCCTTGATAGGCATCGCGGAAAAAGAATATGTGCCCGAGGCCGGAACGACTCCGTAGAAGACGAAGTCTCCTCCTTTGCGAGTGAAAGAATCTCCCTCATGCTTCCAGGCGCCAGGGTCGCCCCACTTCGACATGCCGTTCGGGGCGAGAGACAAATCCAAAGTCTTGGATTGACCGGCGATGACTTCGAGCGTGGACGAGCGCGTGAAACGTTCGGCGGTTCGCGCAGTAAGAGTGTAGGTACCGGGGGCAAGATTGAGCGGGACACCGCTGCTTACCATTTTTAGAAGGTCACCTTTCACGATTGCAACGGCAGCGTCGGCGGGAGTGAAAGTAATCTTCAATTCGCTGGGAGCGGCTTCCAGCGCGGCATCCGCAGCAGCAAGAGATATGATTCCGCTTACAACGAAATGTTTCTTGAACTGCCGGGGCTTGAATCGCTCTTTGCGCAGTTCGACGGTATGGTCTCCGGGATTGACGGTGGAGACGGAGAGCGTGCCATCGGGCTGAATGGTACCGACGAGAGTTTGATCGACGAGAACCGTGGTTCCGGGAACGCCGCCCTGAATGGTCAGCGAGGCCAGGCGAGGCTGCGGTTGGAGGGTGAAAATGAGCCTGGCCTGTTCGCCCTTGAGAATACGAATTTTCTGCTGAGGAGGATCCTGAAAGCCGCTCTTGGAGACTTGTACAACGTAGTCCTTGAGTTCGAGATTTGGCAGGCGCAACTGGCCGGCTCTAGTGGTTTGCGGCTGAAGTTTTCCGTTGAGAAAAACTCTGGCGTCGTCTTGACCGGCAACGACAAGGAGCGAGCCCAGGTTAGGAACGGCCGCGACTTTGGCGGGGCCGGCATCGGAGGGGTCCGCAACCGACAAAGCTGGTGTGGGAGTTGTCGATACGGGCGGTGCTGGTGAGGCAATTGAAACAGCAGGCGCAGAGACGGTCGGAACTGGGACGTGGGGGCTAGACACGGCCGGAGCTGGCGCATCCGGATCTGAGACCGTTGGAGCGGCGAAGGTCTTCGCCACTGGCGCAGCATAATGTTTTCGCGTGAAGAAGAAAGTCGCTGCTACAGCGATAAGGATGATTGCAGCCGCAGAGACGACGATCAGCATTGGGGAGTTCGACCTCGCTGGCAGTTTAGGCCGGGCCGCTGGTACGGAGGCCTCAGCGGCAGTGGTGACGGCCTGCAGCAGGGGAAGTAGTGTCTCTTGAGTCGGGGTCAGTACCTTGTCCGGCGGAACATTGTCGGTCGGCACTTTTCTCGGGGGGATGCGGGTGAGAATATCTCTACGTAGGTTCTGGTTGTGCGGAACCGCGATCGGCGGAGGCGGGCCCTGCGAAACGTGGCTCGGCGGAGCCGGAGTCAGTGGAACCAGGCTGGGGTAAACCGGGCCTTGCGGAACCCGGGTGGGCGAAACCGTGTTGGGCGCAACCGGACTTGGGAGAGCCGGGCTTGGCGAAACCGAAGAAACCGGGCTCGGCGAGATTGGACTCGGTGTAGCCTGACTCGCCCCAATCGGACTCGGGGAAACCGGGCTTGTATCGCGTGAAGCCTCCGGAGCGCTGGGGCGCGGGACGTGAAGAATTAAGGTCGCGCCTTTGCCGCGCTGTGCGGCACTGGAACTCTCCTTTGAGACTAATCCCAAGCGGAGGAGGAGGGCATTGGCGATGGACAGGATTTCGCCATCTGTCCAATGCTTGGCGGCCAGCGCTTGAATGCGCGCGGCTAACGCTTGCTTTGCGGCAACGTCGGTGGCCCCATCGATTTCGCGCTGCAGGCACCGTAGGTCCTCCAAGTCGCCGCGGCGGGCCTGGCGCCGCCGAGCCTCCTGGTCGCGCTGGATTTCATCCTGGATCTGAAGCAACTTGGGATCGTGGGGATGAACCGCCAATCCCTCCGCCACCCAAGCCAAGGCTGCGAACAGATCACCCGAGGACTGCAGCCTGCGTGCTTGCGAAACCCAGTCCTCCGCAGAGCTTGTTTCTTTCCGGGCAACGATCCGGCTGAGGATCGTTTTGGCCGTGGGATGTGCAGGGTTCAAGTTGAGCGCCTGATTGGTCAGCGTCTCGGCTTGCAGCCAATCGGTTTCTACCACCGACTGCGCGTGCTCGA
>Ga0207102_1106_pt1 | contig 15692 bp, 12 predicted proteins | sample Alteio_BWMinHeat_80_FD_153573 | JGI IMG/M metagenome (GOLD analysis project Ga0207102, IMG submission 153573) | Enriched cells from forest soil in Barre Woods Harvard Forest LTER site, Petersham, Massachusetts, United States -... | ecosystem: Environmental > Terrestrial > Soil > Temperate forest >... | reverse complement strand
AAGCCTTCGGCTTATTGTGGCTTTTGCAATCGTCTCCATCCGGGGATATAGAGGAGGTATTTACCTCCTCAGGAGCACCGGCAGGATGTCGACGATGGAGGGGAACCAGGACAATCCGTTTTTATACACAACGCGAGATGCCAAATAGCAGGCGATGATCGCCTTTTTATGGGAATCGGGGACGTTATACAAAAGCTCTTTCTGGTAATCATGGCGCAATTTAGGCAGACAATACTCCAAGAAACAGCTAATCAATGGATCATTGGGATCGTTTGACAGGGGAACAGGCTCCAAAAAGGCCAGTATTTGGTCAGTAAACTGATTGATGCGGCGCGAAATCTGATCCGAAATATCCGTTAAATAATGCCCTGTTTCACTATGACGGGTCAGTAACAATTCAGCCTCATTCGAAGCGCATTCTTTGATGCGCTCCAATATTTCTTTCACAAGAATCTCCTTGTGATCGGCAAATCGCTCATCGCCTAGGGCCAGACCGCAAAGCACCTCGAAAGAAGAGCAAATCACTCCCGTCTTGTTCGCAGAGCTATCCTTGATAATCAAGACTCCTTTGTCTTCTAAACAGCGCCGTCCTTTGGGGGAAATATAGAGATTAGCCCCTTCGACAATAGCACGAGAAGTCGGCCTCCCCGATTCATCCATAAATTCAAGGTAATTAAATTCATTCAACGTGCGCGGACGCCCACCGGCAGGAATAAAAATATCAGCCTTTGTGGCATGCATATTGCTACGCAGCAAATGATTCATCTCACTTCCCGAAATCCACTCTTCCACTAATTGGCCATTTTGCATCCTCCAACAGAGCGTTTGCTGTACTAAAGCTGTTTGGAAGCGTTTTCTCTCCTTGTTTACTAAAAAACCTCCTTCACTGAGTTTTTCTGGAGGGTAGTAACAAATCCCTTGACTGCGATGAAACTGTTGCACCAAGATCTCGAGATCCAATCCATTTGCATCGAAAATAGTGCCTGTTGCATCGGTCAACGCGACTAATTTGGCTGTCTTCGGATAATAATGCCATAAATTGCAAATTTGATTGCCGGCTACATCGCCATCCGGCCCCCCTGACATCTTGACAGTAAACGGTTGGGTGTAGGGATCAATCCCTATATACTTTAGTATTTTCTCCATATAGACATTGACGCCTAATGACGTCACGCCATATTCCTTGTGATTAATCCCGCTTCCCGACTTACCCGAAATAAAGGCACTTCCTGGAGGAATATAATCACAACTCTTGGCATAATGCGCGATCCAATCGATCATCGAATCATGCATGTTTTCATCGGGACCCAAATAGATGTATTCAGGTTTATTCCAATAATCGACGATTTTATCCGCTTTCATTCTACCCGTATGGTCCTCGTTGACAATCGCAATTAAAGACTCTACAAATGAACGCTGAGAATGGTATAGATACTCCATCTTTTGTTCTTCTTGAAAAATCTCCACTTTTCTTTCACGTTCCGCTTCATCAATCGCGGAATCTTCAAGCTCTCGTTTTAGAATCAATTTTTCGAGCTCAAGACGATCAAATGGTTTAAGGAAAATCACCCCTTTAGCACCACCCTCAGGAATATCCTTATTCTTCATGTGCTGGGTGTAGGCCAATCCATAGCACTCTGTAAAGACATAATTGCGCTCCACCCGCATGCGCTCGACCTGCTGAGGAAATATCGTGCGCAACCCGCCCCTCGAAAGGTCTTTGAAGCGAATGTGGAATCCAAAGTAGTGCATCCCTTTAATAAACATAATCGCATAGGGAAGCTCAGGAAACACCTTTTCACGCTCAAACGGAATAAAATCCAAATATTTCGGATCCAAACGAAAGCTAAAGGCTGTTAGATTTTTATTATAAAAATTGGTCTTGAGGGTGTGGTGGATAAAATTCATGCCCTGATTTAAAATGTTTTTACGGCGCGTATCATTCTCTTCCTGACCCGTATCTAGCTTTTGGATGTCCAATAGCAGCTGATGTCTGACCTTCAAGTACTTTTGTTCATCATGCTCATGTACGTCAAAGCGATATTTAAAGGCCTCACACAGTTGCGCGGTTAATTCCGGATGCCGACACAACCCCTCCACAATATGATCGATGGTATAGAGGTTCAGGTCCACCTGGACTAAGCATTGATGGATAAAACTCACCATAGCGCGTAAGAGATTTCCCATATTTCCGGAAATCACATTTGGATTCACCAGCTTCGTATCGATTAATTCAAAGCTAGGGAAATATTTGACAGTCGCTAATTCACGCAAGAAATCGGGAATATTCGCCACATCCCAGACAGGCTGACCATTGATGCCGTGTAGACCCAAAGTCATAACCAGCGTGTTCTCCTTGTTATAATCATTGATATAACAGGCACTAACCCGCTTCAGAGCAATTTTATGACGATAAATGGTGCGCGCTAGACGGTAGAGAAAGTCATGCTTCGGCGTATTGCGCCAAGCTAAAACGATCTGCATGCTGATCGAATTGCTCTTTTCCCAATCTTCGTTGTAGCGCACCTCATACTGACAGCTATCAACCGTCTGGGCTCTAAAGAACATCTCTATTGCTAGGATTAAACGGTTAGGCGGCAATGAGCGTAAAAAACGCCCATTCATGCTAGAAAGAATCGATTCAAATTTCTCATTAGTGACCTCTGGATTGCGCTCTTTAACCATCTTGAATAACTCACCTTTATTCTCGACAGACAATGGGACATCCTCAACGCGATCGGTATCCGACACCCCCGTAAAGTGTATTGAGGCCACACGAACATTCGACTTCACATTCAAGAAAGGAGCTGGTGTTCTCGATACATAGACTTGGTAATTTTTTATTCCATAGGCATCGTAGCGTTTAAGGATTTTAAGATCGGCATCCGGACTCTCCAGACAGATTGCAATAGCCGCACTCTTTAAATGAATCGTCGAGAAGTACTCCTGGTGGTGAAGTGCCATGAGGTTATGCACGATCATGATCACATTTTCGGGACCCATTTCTTCAAAAAGCATTGGGGGAAAAGAGCTTTCCATCCACAAATAGCAGGCTTTGAACTTCTCGGTCTCATTTTGGATAGCTTGTAGAAGGTTATGTTGAGCAGCAGACGTCTTAGCTGGCACATTAGTCATATAAATTCACTCCAGTTATAAAAAAATCATTAACCATTAAACGCAAAGAACAAAGAACAAAGAACAAAAAAAGAAAAAGAAAAATTAAACGCAGAGGACGCAAAGGGCGCAGAGAAAAAAAGAGAGAATATAGAGAAGGGGTAATCTCCATTGCCTTTTGCAACCTTTTTAAAAAAAATAAACGCAGAGGACGCAGAGGGCGCAGAGAAAAAAAAAGAGAGAATACAGAGAAGAGGTAATCTCCATTGCCTTTTGCAACCTTTTTAAAAAAAAATAAACGCAGAGGACGCAGAGGGCGCAGAGAAAAAAAGAGAGAATACAGAGAAGAGGTAATCTCCATTGCCTTTTGCAACCTTTTTAAAAAAATTAAACGCAGAGGTTTTAGAGAAAATTAATCAGTAAAAACCATTTACAACCCTTGAAATACCTTGTACAAGCTTTTCAACATGAAAGTTAATTAATAGCCCTACTTTACAGCCTGAGAGCTTTAAATATGACACTAATTGAATTTCATGAATCGCTGCTAACTCCTTTACAGCCTTTATTTCTACGATAACTTTATCTTCTACCAGTAAATCTATGCGATATCCACTCTCTATCTTCATACCTTTGTAAATTAAAGGTAATTCCTTCTGTCGTTCCACTTTCAAGCCCTTTTGAATTAATTCATAAAATAAACATGCCTCATATGCAGATTCAAGCAATCCAGGCCCCAATGCTCGATGCACTTCTATAGCAGCACCAATAATTTTTTCTGTTATCTGATTAATTAATTCTTTATCAGTATCTACCAAATTTTGCACCATCATCTTTCTCTATACCCTCTGCGTTTAATTTCTCTCTCTTTTTTTCTCTGCGCCCTCTGCGTCCTCTGCGTTTAATTTTTTTTAAAGGTTGCAAAAGGCAATGGAGATTACCCTCCTCCCTCTTTTTCTCTCTTTTTTCTCTTCTCTCTTCTCTCTTCTCTCTTCTCTTTTTCTCTTTTTTTCTCTGCGCCCTCTGCGTCCTCTGCGTTTAATTTTTTTATTTTTTTAGTAGCCTTAGGCCGTTCAAGCCGACTAGTACGGTGCCGCCCTCGTGGAATACCACTGCTAACCACAATGGAATCCACCCCGCTAAAGCAGGAACGCTTGCTAAGATCATCGCTAGGCCTGCTAACAATAAGTTCTGTTTCACGATCCTCTGCGTGGCATGTGCCTTCTTCAATAACCAGCCTAATAAATCAATATTGTCATGTAACAAAATCACATCAGCAGCATCGATAGCAGCTGTGCTGCCTACCTTCCCCATGCAAATGCCTACTGTTGCACGAGCCAAGGCCGGTGCATCATTGATGCCGTCGCCGACCATGGCCAACCCCTCCTCTGCAGCAATATAACTCACATGTGCCAACTTATCGACTGGTCTTAAATTGGCATAATAGTCATCCAAACCGACTTCAGCGGCAATTTTACGCGCACTGTTCTCATAGTCACCGGTTAACATAACCAGACGCAACTTGTGCTCTTTTTTTAACTCTTTAATGATTCCAGGCACTTCAGGTCGAACGGTATCGCGGAATCGCAGCAAAAAGAACTGTTTTCCGACTAAAAGAGCGGCAATAAGCTCCCCACGCTCTTGAATCAACCCAATTTGAGATAGTGCTGCTGTGCGCGCATCTTCAGCCATTTCAGAAAGAATGTATTCCGGATGTCCAATAAAAACCTGTTGAGGGCCTTCCGGAAAGCGCGCAGTACCTTTTAAGCCATAGCCAGGAATCGCACTGAACCCTTCTATCGCGATCGTTGAGACATTCTGTCTCTGCGCGTAATCTATCACGGCTTTTGCAATAGGGTGCTGCGCATTTTTCTCGAGAGAATAGGCGACTTCAAGCGCGCGTTTTAAGTGCTCCGGAGCATATATGTCTCTCCCAATTAGCTCTATCCCCTCAAAACCGAGTTCTCCGGTAGTTAAAGTCCCTGTTTTATCAAATGCCATCACGGTACAGCTCGCTAAAGCATCCAGGGTAATGCCCCCCTTCATTAGGATCCCCTGCCGCGCGCAGACGCTGACAGCGCTGAGATAGGCGATAGGGATAGCGATCACTAAAGCGCAAGGAGAGGCTGCGATTAAAAAGGCTAAGGCACGATAGATTGAGCCTTCATGCCCCAAATAAGGGACGTCTTGAAAGAAAGGAATAACGAGAGCGCATAAAAAGGCGAACAAAATAATGGCGATGGCATATCCTTCACTTAGCCGGTCGAACCAGCGCTGTAGAGTCGGACGCGCCTCTTGCGCCTGCGTCACCAAGTCAATGATACGCGCTAAAGTGGAATCTGAACTCAGATGCGTGACGCTTAAGGTGAGTGTCCCCTCTAAATTGCGCGCGCCGGCAGGCACGGTATCCCCGATTTTTTTAGTGACCGGCAAATTTTCGCCGGTTATGTGGACCAAATTCACCGTTGAAATCCCATCCACCACCAGACCATCCAAAGGCACGACCTGACCCGACTTGATCAAAATACGCGTGTCAATCGCAATATCTTTGACAGAACGTTCGATCAGCGTGCCATCGCTCTCGACGACACACGCCCTGGAGGGTGAAAGCTTATGCAAACTGCTAATAGAATTCTTAGCCTTTGCCGACACATAGTCCTCCATGGAGCCAGAAACGGAAAATAGCACCAAAAGCAGACCGCCTTCCATGCCGCTACCCAATAAAACCGAAGAGAAAGCCGCCAAAGTCATCAAAACATCGATATTAATTTCAAACTGCGACAACTCCTCAATGGATTCAATCAATGAGGGCGTACCGGCTAAAAAATAAACCATCACCAGCAATAGGTTGGAAAGGGCCAGGTAAGCGGGAAAAAAGGAAAACGCAAATGAAAGAGCTAGCAGGAAGGCAGCTACTAGAGCAGCCCTAAGGGGTAAATCGATCCCCCAACCGCGCGATTGCAACGTAATAAAGGGACTTTTGCTATCCGGCTGACCTAAATCAAAAAAATCCTCAAACAGAGGACTCTCTGGCGAGGTTAAGGGAATGGCAATTTCTTTAGTAGTCATCATGATTCATAACCCATTAAAAAATAGACCACAGCATAAGAGAGCATACCCATGGCCACATTCCAGATGATGGCGGGTATTAAGCGATTTTGGGCCTTATAAGCTAAAAGCATTCCACAGCACCCCATCACCAAAAAAGTCATTGTCACCAATACTCCGATAGACGCTGTGAAATAGAAAGCTATTAACAGCAAAAAGACGGCCAAACAGCTGCCAAAAAACGCTCCTAAAGATTGTTTAAGGGGGTGCTCCTGGGAGTGCAGCGAGAGCCCTAACTCCTCTTCCACCATTACCTTTAATAGGCGATCGCCATCAGCCATCAACACATCCAATACATCCTCTAATAAACGCCCTTCGAAGCCTTTAGCTGCATAGAGAACTTTTAACTCCTCTCGCTCCTGCTCACGATGGTGCTCGATCTCCCATTTTTCCTGCTCCAGAACGCGATGCAGACGCTCTAAACGCGACCAACCTAACCAGGCGCTTCGCCCACTCTTCCAAAGGATCCACCCCACAGCAAAGACAATCAATCCATGGATTAACGACAAAAAAGTCGGTGCTAAAGGAGAAAGTAGGGTACCTACTAGAAGAAGCACCAAGGCTGTATCCCTAGCGGCATCTGCTGCTGCCGTTATATGACCGGGCACCTCCGTTCCATGAACCTCCACCGAGGAAATGATTCCTTCGGCTTGCGCTTCAGCAACATGCTCAATTGCATTTTTGCCATGAAAATGAGAATGAGGATGTGAGTGAGGATGTGAATGCGACATAGAAACTCCTATCGATTAAAAAATATTAGAATACAAAAACAGCAGATAAAAAACAGCAGATAAAGGAACGAAGAAGGTAGCCAGGGCGTCTCGCCCTAATGCATAGGGCGAGACGCCCTGGCTACCTTCTTCGTTCTCTGCGCCTTTGCGTTTAATTTCATCAACATTTTTATATATAAAAAGAATGGTATATGTGCTATAATTAAAGCAGAAAGAGCAAATATTAACCCTGTATTATAATAGGTATATCATGTCTGGTCCCATTGATAATATAGATGATGCCAAGAGGGTTAGTCCTTACTATCCGATTTCTCCGCAACCTCCTCCTTTAGATGACTCCAAAAATAAAGCGATTGTGACTTATCAATCGAGCCTTACTCCGAGCGATCAATCGTATTCGACTGTGGCGATTAATGCCTCTATTCCTATTTTAATTACGCCAGTTACCTCCGCCTCGCAGGATAATGGAGTGACGTCTGTTCAACAAAGTTCCTCCTCTAATGTGGGATACGCGGCTTTTGATAGCATGCTATCAGCGCAATTCTCCATGGAAATCGCTGCAAAGCAGCATCAAATCGTCTCTAATATGCTAGATTCCTGGGCTAATGATTTACAAAAAGAGGCACAACGGCGTATCGACGAGCTTTTTTCACCATCCTTTCGCGCTTGGCAAGAGCTAAACACCGTATCGCCAACGGAATTAACGCAACCCTCACCCTCACTTATTACCAGCATGGCGATCGGTTTAACTGCAGGAACCATCGCAACAGGCGCGGCAATCGGCATTGCAAGCCTACCCGCAACGGCTTCTACCGTAGGGGCCTCTTCTTTTTTAAGCGACTGGTCTGTCCTTGTCTCCATTATTCCCAATGGCCAACGCGCTGAAGTGGGATTTGTCGGAGCCCTATTTACAGCGTTTATGATCAATGTTTCAGCCCTGGAAAACCTGGCCAATAGCGAAGAGGCGAAACCGGAAGATTTAGCATTTGCGAAACTTTATGCGACCAATCTGATGAGTAAACTTCATCAGATCGATCTATTGATGCAAAACGCCCTAGCAGGCAAACTCGATCAAGGTGCACCCATTACAGAGCAAAAAGTCCAAGAACTCACAGCCTTTCTCAAGAGCGTTTTATTATGCGTAGCGCTCGCTCAAATTTACAAGGCTGAGACAGGCTGGATCACAGGCCAGGAATTTAAGGATATGCTGAACGGTCAAATGACGATTGACGACCCCATCAAACAACAATTGATCAGTATGATTAACACCCAATTAGCCATTCTAGAACCCAAACAGCGCGAAAAACTACTCAATACCTTGGGAAGTTATTTCGATCGCATCCCCAAACCCACCTTTGAGGAAATGCTAGACACCAACCACGTGCTAGGCGAAGTGTCTGACAGATCACAGACGCCGCAAGCAACTATCCAACATCGGCAGATATAAAACCTAAAGCCGAAGGCTTCGAATGCGAAGCATTTTTGAAGCACCCAAGTAACAGCTTACCAATATCGATAAGAAGCTGTATTGAGGTTTGGATTGAGGTTTGGATTGACAACGAGCATTGGGGTCTGGATTGACAATGTTGATAATCTTTAAGAAATATCACAAACGAATAAATAAATAGAGTTCTTAAAGATTATCAACATTGTCGGTCCTGACCCCTCTCTGGACGAGCTTTGAGGACCTTCACAAACTTTAGTAAAAATAATCGCTTATCACCTGTTGTGATTGATATTAGTTGAGGGGTCAGGACCGACAATGTTGACAATCTTTAAGAACTCTGTTTTTTTATACGTTTGTGATGTTTCTTAAAGATTGTCAACATTGTCAATCCAGACCCCAATGCTCGTTGACAATTCAGCCCCCAATGCTCGTTGTCAATCCAGATCCAGTCTCGCGCCTAAACACAGCTATTCAGGAGTGCGGAGGCATGGCCCTTACAGTTGGACACATCTTTTTCCTGGGCGAAGCTAGAAGGTAGCCAGGGCGTTCCGCCCTGTGCATCAGGGCGGGACGCCCTGGCTACCTTTTTTGCATTGACGGAGGAGAGGTATTCTGAACTGTTACGAAAATATCATAAAACTATTGAAGGGAATGCATACCTGACTCCAACCGCTAACGCAATGCTCTAAAAGCTCTTTGCGTAAGATCAGTAATGCACAAGTTGCATTAACGAGAATTGACTTCGTCCTTTTTCGTCTTTAAATAATCCAATATCTCATTATAGCTTTCCCATTGGCCATTTACTTCAAAAAAATCTCTAGCACTCTTAAATTTTCTAGTTCCAAACATTGGTGATGGTGAATCTATATTGAACATTGCTGCACTTCTTAAATTAGGCGTAATTTCTAAAGGATTTCCAGGACGACGACTTTCCAAAATTTGAGTACAGTCAGCACTGTTAACCCAATCCGGATTCTTTTTAATTTGAGCATCTATTATTCGTTTAGCCGGCTCTGTCAAACCCATCACTGTAAATGCATGCAAATAGGAAACTTGTTTATCTTGTTCTATCCAAAGATTACTTGAGCGAGATGTAAGAGGTCCTTTATCTATCTGTGTGAACCGATCAACGAGAAATGCATCTATGACTTTCATTAAAAAATTTGAATATCTTTCTTTTTCTACGGGTTCAGTTTTGTTTCTAAAAAAAAGAATAGCAAGTCCATTGAGAGGCTGTACAGGTGGGCTTCTATATCCTATTAATGCATAATCAATAAATGTTTGCCCCCATTCATCTTTTAAATCTGGATTTGCACCTGCGCTCAATAACTTGTCTGCAATCTCTGGATGACCTGTATAAGCGGCTACCATTAAAAGCGTGCATCCATCTATAGGAACACAATGAAATCCATCAGGAAATTTGACGTATGGCCCCGCTACACTCACATTTAAATCTACACCGGACTCGATAAAGAGTTGAACTATGTCCGCGTCTCCTTGCTTTAAAGCATACAGTAATCCGCTGACCCCAAAATAGTCTTTAAAATGTGAATCTGTTTTGAGATGCCCAATGAGCAGGCTGACCATGTCCTTGTTTTTGGAATCAATGGCAAAAGCCATCGCGGTCCTAGCTTCGGTTTTATCAAAGAATCCTCCATAGCGAACGTCCTTCCTGGCTTTTAGATCTGCCCCAGAATTAATCAAAAGTTCGACAGCCGCTGTATTACCAGCTTTTACGGCTAAAATAATTAATGGAACTCCGTTTATTTTTGTGTTCGGATCGATTCCTTCTTCTAAGGCAAGCTTTAGAGCATTGAGTTGAGTGGGGTCCTGGCATATTAAAGTAGGATTGTGCTCGAATTTTACCAAGTCCGGATTTTTGCTTTTAACAGACTTTTCTAATTGATCTACTACAATATATTCAGTGTAGTCATGATGACCAAAAATTTTATGAAGAATTTTGGAGATAAATCCATATTTCTGATTGTAATCAGCCTTCACAACCTCCATTTCCCTAACCAAAAAAGCTTTAGAATCAATCGTTTGAAATTGTTGGTCCATTTGACGTTGAAAGTCAGCGATGGGCACTCTTTCAGCAGCACGTTTAACTGTTGTGACAAATTCTTTAGCGTCTAATCTTTCTTGTGGTATTGAAGGTCCAAACACAGAGGGTAGACTGTCCATAAGAAATCCTTTTGTTTGATTTAAGTACAAAAATTTTATTAAATCAATGCAGTTGCTTTTGACTTTATTATAATAAATTAATTGAATAATAGAAAGATGTTTTTATACAGCTGTTTTAAAGTCTCAGAGAACACCCTGCAGAGAACACAAAGAAAAAAAACAATATGTTCAATAATTTTTATGTAATAAATTCATGGCAAGGAGAAGCAAGAAGGTAGCCAGGCCGTCCCGGCCTGTGTTGTATCATAGTGTTCTGACAAGAGACTCTCTAACTGACACAACAGGGCGGGACGCCCTGGCTACCTTCTTGCTTCGCCTTGCCATCAATTTATTACATACAAGTTATTGATAAATTCTTCATGCAATTTCCCTGATGTCTAGATAGATTTTGCGGCCATACTGCTTTTTGAGATAACATGCGAAGGGCAATCGCCTTGTTTTTTAGTGGATCTTGCGCCTCTTTTTTCCTCTTTCCCTTTGATGATTTTTTTTATAAATGAAAAATCTTTATCAAACATCTCAAGAAGTCTCAAGGATGAATGGCTGGGATTGCGCAAGCCCTGTTCCCATGCTTGAACAGTATTTAGGCTGATATTCAACCACAAAGACAATTCACTTTGAGTGATTCCTAGTTTAGCCCGAAGATTTTTTATATCTTCGGCTCGGTAGTTTTTAGGGGCGTCAGGAATGAAAACCTCTTTTGCGCGAAGCTTTACATTACCCTTATGGTATTCAATGGCCTCTTCAAGCCCTTCTTTCAATAAATCAAACATTTTTCCCATTTTTAGCCTCTTCTTTTAGCTTTTTTGCTAGAGAAGCGATAAGCCTCTTTTCTTCAGAGGAAAGATCTTCCTTCACGTTCTTTGGATATATCACAATCAAGTGCAGCACTTCTGCTTCGGGAATATCTAAGTAGTCCACTCGGAAGCCACCGCTTTCCCCTTACTGGCACTTTTCAAACGGGTTTTTCTGATTCCACCTAATCCCGGGATGACATCGCCAGCCGTGATATTGCGCAACAACTCCCGCTCAAATTTTTCGTAATCATCTTCCAGCAGTTTGTTGGCTGCTATTAAAGCATCAAGCTCTCTGGAAAAAGGTTTCTGTTGTATAATTAGTCGTTTCATGTGCCCCGCTAATATTATTGTACCACATTGAAGTACTTCATGCAATTGAAATGATTGGAAATCGCAATCGTCCCTAGAAAATTATCCTTAATCGCTGTATCATGCACTCCAATAATAATAGATGCATCACACCTTTCATTAAGGATTGTTTTATGACTAAGGCTAGGGAATCTTGGGGTTCCAAATTAGGATTTATCCTTGCAGTCGCGGGTTCCGCTATTGGACTGGCCAATATTTGGCGTTTTCCCTACATGGTAGGGAGCTATGGCGGTGCGGCGTTTATCATCCTGTATCTATTATGTCTTCTTTTGATCGGATTCCCCGCTTTCATGGCTGAAACCCTGATTGGCCGCACGGCGCAAATGAGTCCGGGAGCTGCCTTTCGTAAGCTGGGGGGGAACCGCACTTGGGAGAATATGGGTAAGATGACGATCGTGACCGGATTTATCGTCAGCTCATTTTATAGTGCGGTTGCAGGATGGATTCTAGGTTACCTCGTGGAGGCTCTACTAGGTAGACTTACCGGTTTTGAAACCACGGATCAAGTCACAGCCCATTATACCGCTCTGATGCAACATCCCTTATGGGGCGTCTCCTTTCACCTGCTGTTTATTCTGCTTTGTGGAGCTGTTCTCTATTTAGGTGTCCGTGCCGGAATCGAGCGCTGCAGTAAATGGATGATGCCATTGCTGTTTATCGTGCTTTTCTATCTGGTTATCACCGGATTAATGATGCCTAATGCCGGTGCTGGCTTGCGTTTTTTGCTGACTCCGGATTGGACAGCCATAACGCCAACTGCGGTTGTGCTCGCCTTAGGACAAGCCTTTTTCACACTCAGTGTGGGTCAAGGGACGTTAGTGACTTATGGAAGCTATTTTTCTCCTAAAGAAAATCTGGTGCAAAGTTGCTTTCCGATCGTGCTAATGGACACCTGCGTCTCATTGCTATCCGCAGTAGCCGTCTTTACGATTGTCTTTTCGGTGGGAATGGAACCCAATTCCGGTCCGGGATTGATCTTCCAGACACTGCCTTGGGTATTTAGTCAGGTTTCCGGCGGGTATTTCTTAGCGATCATGTTTTTTGTCCTGGTTTTATTGGCAGCATTGACCTCCGAGATCTCTGTGCTGGAGCCGGTGATTGCCTATCTGGTTGACGAACATGGTTGGAAGCGCAAGCGTGCGGTACTAGCCGCAGCATCAGGAGCCTTTCTTCTAGGTGTACCAAGTGCTCTTTCTTATAGCGTATTAAGGAATTTTACCTTGTGGGATAAGACATTTCTCGATTGGATCGAACTGTTAGCAAGCAGTCTATTGATCCCATTAGGCGGACTTTTTGCAGTATTGCTGGTTGGATGGAAATGGGGATTTGTCAATGCATTCGTCAGTTTAAAAAGTGGATCCGATGCCTTTTTTAAAAGATATCCATGGCTAGAAAATTATTTTTGGTTCTGTTTTAAGTTCAGTGCGCCTATTTTGATTGTAATTGTGTTTCTACATGCTATATATTCTAGTTTCTAGAGGCATTATTGGGTAATAGACAACAACGCCGTTTTTAGCGCCTTAGGATTAACGATAGGTGACCATCTATGACGCAAAACTTTATTGAATCATCGCTTGCGGAAGTCGATCTGACTTTTGATGTCCCGTTGAGACCTCAATCGCTTTTGGATTTTACCGGGCAAGATGCCATTCGCGAACGCTTAGAGGTGTTGATTGAAGCGTCTAAACAGCGCGGGGATGTCCTTAGCCACTGCCTTTTTAGCGGTCCTCCAGGTCTTGGTAAAACGACTCTAGCCAATATTTTATCGAAAGCAATGGGCACAAATTTAGTGGTGACTTCAGGTCCTGTCATTGAAAAGGCAGGCGATTTAGCCGGTATTTTGACTAATTTAAAGCCTGGGGACATTCTTTTTATCGATGAGTTACATCGCTTGAGTCGAGTGGTTGAAGAGTATCTTTATCCGGCTATGGAAGATTTTTCTCTTGATTTAATGATCGATAGCGGACCCAGTGCGCGCAGTGTGCAAGTCAAACTCAATAAATTCACATTGGTCGGGGCGACCACCCGCGTGGGATTGATCACTGCGCCGATGCGATCGCGCTTCGGATTTACCTGCCGTTTGGATTATTATCAACCTCAAGAATTAGAGCGCATCTTGCAGCGTACCGCGCGCATTTTAAATCTGTCGGTGGATTCATCCGGACTCATGGAAATTGCGCAGCGCTCGCGAGGAACACCGCGAATCGCTAATAATCTATTGCGTTGGGTGCGCGACTATGCCCAGATCCGCACAAATAATCAAATCAATAAAGATGTTGTGCATCAAGCGCTTAGCATGTTGGCGATCGATGAGAGAGGTTTAGAAGAGATGGATAAGAAAATTCTTTCCGTGATTATCGATCACTATGGCGGGGGACCAGTAGGCGTGAACACCATCGCCGTTGCCGTAGGCGAAGAGAGCTCCACTATTGAAGAGGTTTACGAACCTTATTTGATTATGGAGGGATTCCTCAAGCGCACACCGCGAGGTCGAGAAGCGACGCTTTCGGCTTATCACCATCTAGGAAGAGAGTTTCCAGGCAATTGAATTCTAGTAGAAATATTATCCTCAATGCGTTAATGTACTCTTCAGCTTAAATAAACATTCATAGACGTTTCCCATGGAGAAAAACAATGCTTAGAATAGTTGTATTATTACTTGCTGTAATGCAGTTGGTATCCCCTCTAGAAGCGGGTATCTGGGACAAAATCAAGAGTACGCTTGCGAAGAAACCGATGGAAATAGCGCCTACGCTAGAAGTTTTGGTGGTGCATGACCGTCCAGGTGTGGTTTTAGAGGTGAAGGGAAAGTATAAAATTTACGATCCCCATACGAACGATCACATCAGCACGCGTTTTATTGGAAAGAGAAAATTCATCCAAGCGCAACATGAAGGGATTAAATGGGGTGAAGATTTTCCAGGAGTTCATCAGTTGCTCATTGTTCCGGATGAGGGTGTCGTCACGCTTGTTGATGGGACTGAATACCGCGGTTCGATCTATGTCTATGACATCGGTGGGACAATCAGTGTGGTTAACCAAGTGGATATTGAAGACTATTTACGTTCCGTTTTAGCGCCATATGCAGAGAACCCGTTGCATCAAGAAACCTATTCAGCGATTGCAATTGCTGCGCGCACTAATGCCTACTTCCAAATGGATAATCCACGGAATCCCTACTGGGCTGTAGATGCCTCGAAGACGAACTACAAAGGGGAATCCGCAACAAAACCCGATACGAAATTAGAGCAAGCGATTGCGTCGACAAAGTATATGGTGATGAGCCTAGACAAAGGTGTGAACGAAACAGAAACCTTTGCTAACGAGTGGCTGTCAGCAGCTGACGCAAAAGCGGTTGCATCACCCGGTGTACTGGTCTCTAAGATTACCGTTGCACAAGCAGACGAATTGGCAGATAAAGATGCCCATGCAGCCCAGATTTTAGCAAAAGCCTTTCCCAAAACGACAATTGTGCTGACGCATAGCGCACCACAAGCGACGATGAAAACCGCCTTACCAGTGGACGATGCGAAGTAATCGCATGTGGATTCGATAGAAGAAGGTAGCCAGGGCGTCTCGCCCTGGCTACCTTCTTCTGCCCTAATGAAGAGGGGATATCTGAACTGTTACGCATATTTTTTACTTATTCCCATTTTTTATTCATGACAAAAGACCTCTATTCCCTCTCATCTTACCAATTTCATTTACCTGAAGAACTTGTGGCGCAGCATCCGTGCACACCGCGCGATTCTTCGCGTTTGATGGTTGTCGACCGCGCATCCGGCACGATCTCAGAAATGGTTTTTCGCGATCTCACGCATTTTTTACAGGCTGGCGATCAATTGATCTTTAATAACACTAAAGTGATCCCTGCGCGCTTATTCGGTAAGAGAAGCTCGGGCGGAGCAGCCGAAATTTTTCTGATTCGTCAGCACGCTGACCAGA
>Ga0207102_1104_pt1 | contig 15715 bp, 3 predicted proteins | sample Alteio_BWMinHeat_80_FD_153573 | JGI IMG/M metagenome (GOLD analysis project Ga0207102, IMG submission 153573) | Enriched cells from forest soil in Barre Woods Harvard Forest LTER site, Petersham, Massachusetts, United States -... | ecosystem: Environmental > Terrestrial > Soil > Temperate forest >... | reverse complement strand
GCCAGGATTGAGGGTAACACCAGTCATGTTTACTGTCGTCGTGCTGGTGGTTTCGCCTGTAAACTCCACGTAGTTAGACGCCGTGTATGTCCCGTTCGTCGTAGATGTGTCTGGTACGAAGGTGGTATCACCATTAGCGATTGCCCCGTAATGAGTGGTGGTCCCGTCCGATACGGAAAATTCTGAGCCGTTGTTGTCCGAGTTGAAGTAGAAGTAAAGGTTGTACGGCAAATAGGAAGAAGGAACTCCGGCGATAACGATAGTTATCGTTTTCCCGACCCCGCTCGTCTTGGCAATGCCGTCCATCAGTTGCTCGAATGCGCCGGTGCCCGAGATCTGGTGCCAGGCATCAAGATAAGTCACAGTTACATTGGCGGTCGTCGGGGTGCCCGTGGAGTCATTGAGAGGAGAGTATAGTTTGGCGTTCTCAGCCTGAGTCGCCCCAGGGTTAGGCTGAACATTCCAATTTGCCTGGGAAATGACCCCCGTGGTTTGGGTCGCTGAGAGTGTAGCAACATCCCTTGCCCCGTTAGTACCCGGCCCCTCGAATTCAAAGCCGATGGAAGTGGTTGGAGCAGGCGCCTGCAAGGACACCGTGCCGCCGCTTTCGGTAACGTTGCCGCTGCCCAGGGCGCTGGTGTTGCCCACGATCAGGGTGCCGGCGTTGACCGTCGTGCCGCCGGAATAGGTGTTGGCGATGGGTAGCGTGAGCGTGCCGAGGCCACTCTTGCTCAGGGTGCCGCCGCTACTGGTCAGAGCCGTCGCCCACGTCACATTCTGACCATTGGTATCGACGTTATAGGCCTGGTTGACCGCGCTGCTGAAGCGGCCGGAATAGTCGTTCTGGTTGGCGGCCGAGTACTGGAGCGTGCCGCCGTTAAGCACGATCGAGCCGGCATTGGCGGCTGCCGATTTGCCTAGCGGCCCAGATGTGCCCGCAACTTCCGCAGCGCCGACGTTGACCACGCCGGCAGTGAGCGTCGTGGTGCCGGTGTAGGTATTGTTGCCGGTGAGGAGCAGCGTGCCGCCGGCGCCGTTCATGGTCAACCCGCCGGTGCCGCTGACCACGCCGCCGATACTGACGTTGCCGCCGCCCGCAATGGTTAGGAGCAGGCCGCCGTTGGCCACGGTGCTGCCGAGGTTCAGAGTGCCGCCCGCGGCCTGCGTGATCGTCGGAGCCGCGGTGCTGAAGGTCACCCCAGTGCTGATGGTGTTGGTGCCGCTCGCGTTGGTCGCCGTGATCCCGCTGGTAATGCCGTTCGAGGTGACCGTGAGCGCGGTGCCAGTGATGGTGAACCCGACCGTGGAGAACGTGATCGACTTGAAGGAAGTGGCGGCGGTGTTGTTGTTCGTGCTGACGCCAGTGCCTGCAAAGATAAGTTCGTCACCCGTCTGCGGGGTCACACTGGTTTCCGACGGGTCAGGGCCAACCCAGTTGCCAGGCTGGTTCCAGTTGTTGTTGAGGCCGCTCGCGCCGGTCCAGGTCAACGTGGCCACGCTGATCGTCTCGACGTTGTTGGGCGAGGTGCTGGTGATGTAATTGCTGTCGCCGCTGTAGACACCTGTAATCGTGTGGCTGCCCACGGTCAGGGTGCCAATGGTAAAGGTTGCCGCGCCGCTGACCAGTCCCCCGGTTCCAATCGAAGCGCCGCCGTCTTGGAACGTGACGGTGCCGGTCGGCGGCAGGCTGAAAGCCTGCCCTACGACCGTGGCGGTGAAAGTAACGCTTCGGCCCACCACGGATGGGTTCGCCGAACTGGTGACGGTTGTTGTTGTGGCAGATTGGGTGACAGTCTGGCCGCCGGCCACGGTGCCGGTGCTTGTGGCCGAGAGCGCATCGCCAGCGTAGACCGCCGTGATCGCATGCACGCTGCCGGGAACGCTCAGATTATTGACGGAGAACGATGCGGTGCTGCCACTGAGACTGCTAGTGCCGATGGATACGCCGTTATCCTTGAAGGTGACGGTCCCGGTCGGCGCTGTGCCATTATTCGAACCGCTGGTCACGCTGACCGTGGCGGTGCAGGTGACGCTCTGGCCGAAGGTGGATGGATTGGGCGAGGTGGCGACCGTGGTGCTAGTCGTTTGCAGCACGGTCTGGGTATAGTTGGGCGACGTGCTGCCGGCGACATTGGTGCTGTCGTTGTTGTTGTAGATGGCGCTGATCGCATGGGTGATGCCGGCAATCGGTGCTACCAGGGCGCTGGTGTTCATCGGGAACGTAGCGGTGCTGCCGCTGAGTCCGCTGAGACTGGCGGTACCCAGGGAACTGCTGGCGTCGAAGAAGGTGACCGTGCCTGCAAGGGCGGCTGCGGAATTAACCCCGATGGTCGCCGTGAACGTCACGTTATTGCCATCCACTACCGGGTTCGGGCTGCTCGTCACCGTGGCGGTCGTTTGCGCCTGGTTGACCGTTTGGCCGCCGGCCAACGTGGCACCGCTCCCCCCGAAGTTGGTGTCGCCGGTGTAGACGGTTGTGATGGCGTGCGTGGCGGTTGATAGGCTGGCGGTACTGTAGACCGCCGTGCCGCTGCTGTTGAGAGCACCGGTGCCAATCGAGTTGCCGTTGTCCTTGAAGGTAACGGTTCCGACAGGAACGGCGACGCTGGGCGACTGAGCTGTGATGATCGCCGTGAAGGTCACCGAATTGCCGTAAATCGACGGATTGGCCGAGGATGTAAGGGTTGTGTTGGTAGTTACCTGATTCACCGTCAAGGTCTGGGCAGAGCTGGGACTCGACTGGTAGCCGTTGGTCCCGTTGAAGAAAGCGGTGATCGAGTGGCTGCCCACCGCGAGATTGGCGGGAGAGAACGTGGCCGTGCTGCTGCTGACGCCATTGCTGCTGAACCCGGCGGTGCCGATCGACGTGCTGCCGTCGCTGAACGTCACGGCGCCTTGCGGTACACCGGCGCCCGTATCGACCGTGCTGACCGTGGCTGTGAAGATATTCGGTTCACCGAAGACTGGATTGGCGTCGAAGAAGATCAGCGTGGTTGTAGTATTCTCTTGAACGGTTTGCGACACGAAGCCGTTGCTCGTGCTGAAATTGGCATCGCCGCCGTAGACAGCGGTGACCGGAAGGACGCCGCCTGCCAGGGTCGATGTCGTAAAGGTCGCCGTGGCGCTGGTGTCCCCTTGCTGGCGCGGCGGGCTAAGAGCGGCCGTGCCGATCGATGTGCTGCCGTCGCTAAACGTTACCGTGCCGGTCGGGGTGCCCGTTGCTGGCGCGGTTGCGTTGACCGTGGCCGTGAACGTCACACTGTTGTTGAAGTTAGACGGATTGAGGGAACTGGTTACGGTGGTTGTCGTGCCGGCCAGGTTCACCGTCTGGTTGAAGACCGCCGAGGTCGGACTGGCGGTGAAGTTGGCGTCGCCCCCGCCATCGTAAACTGCGGTGATCGGATGGATGGCCACCACGTTAAAGGTGGTCGCCAGGGTGTACTTCCCAGGGACTGTCAGGGTGCCGGTCCCGATCGATGTGCCGCCGTCGCTGAATGTGACCGTGCCGCCCGATGGGGTTCCAGCGAACGGCGCGCTCACCGTCGCCGTGAACGTTACTGACTGGCTGAACACCGATGGCGAGCCGGCAGGGCTACCTGCCGGAGTTGCAGTCACAACAGTGGTCGGCGTAGCCTGGTTCACCGATTGCAAGAAGTTTATTGTCGTGGTGCTGCTGGTGAAGTTCGAGTCGCCGGCGTATACCGCCTGGATGGAGTGCGTGCCCGCCGCAAGTTGCAGTGCGGCGGTCGTGAAGGTGGCCTTGCCGGTGCCGTCAAGTGTGCCGGTGCCCAGCGTCACGGTCCCCGCTGTCATGTCCCTGAAGGTGACCGTGCCCGTTGGCGGATCGCCGCCGGTCACCGTTGCCGTGAAGGTCACTGCCTGGCCAAATACGGGCGTTGCCGGCGAGGAGCCTGTCACGGTGGTCGTTGTGCTTGCCTGGGTTATGGAGACCGTCTGAACCGGCGTGCTGGTGCTGGTCTGGTAGCCGCTGCTACCGCCGTTGTACACGACCGTGATCGAACGGGTACCGGCCGGCAACCCAGAGGTGGTAAATGTGGCCGTGCCATCGGTCTGCAGGGGGAGTGTGCCGCCGGTCAGGGGCACACTGTTATCCTCGAACGTCACGGTCCCTACCGGCGTCCCGGCGACGGCGTTCGTGTCATTCGAGCTGACCGTTGCCGTGAACGTCGTCACCTTGCCGAAGGTCGCCGTGGTCTGCCCCAGCAGCAGCGTCGTCGTGGTGGCTTCCGTAATCGTCTGTGTGAGGTTGCTATTGCTGTTGGTGAAATTGCCGTCGGTATTGGTGTAGATAGCCGAGATCGAGTGGTTGCCGAGGCTCAAGCTGGATGTGGCATAGGTCGCCTGGCCAGTGCTCAGTGTCACAGTCTGGAGCGTGCTGTTGCCATCCTTGAAAGTTACGGTCCCCGTGGGGGTTCCCACGGCGCTGGTCACCGTCGCCGTGAAAATCACGCTGGTGCCGAACGGAGCCGGATTGGACGACGAGGTCAGACTGGTCGCGGTCGAACCCGCAAACTGGATGGCAAGGTTGTTCGCGCCGGGGGTGGATGTGGCCGCGAAGTTGTTTGGGTTGGCGGCGAAACTGACTGTGTTAAAGTTCTCCCCAGTGACGTTACCGTAGGTGATCGCACTGCTGGCGGTTCCCGCGACGGTAAGTCCGGTCGTATCCAGTGAGAGGGTAGAGGCACCGCCCAGCGTCAAGTTGCCGGCTCCAAGGTTGAGCAGGTCGTAGTTCGTTCCTGCTGTTGTGTACCCTTGCACCTGCTCGAGCAGGATACCGCCGGCGCTGAAATTGGCGGAGGTGGCCGTCAGGGCGCCGATACTGTTGCCGGGACTAACCGTGCCGCCGCTGGCGACAATGGCGCCGACCGTGCCGCCGCCGCCCAGCGTGCCAGAGCTGTTGACGGTCACGCCGCCGATGCTGCCCGGCGCGTTGACCAGCAGAGTGCCGCCATTGATCGTGGTGCCGCCGCTGTAGGTGTTGACGCCGCTGAACGTCTGGGAGCCGCCCGACACCACGACCGCCACCGTCTTGTTGCCGCTGCCGGCCAGGTCCTGAATCACTCCCGAATAACTCTGCGGACTGGCGGGAGCTAACGTGAGCGTGCTGGCGGATGACGTACTACTGTCGCCAATGACGCCGCCGCTGCCGCTGACGCCAGCCACCGATATGCTGTTGCCATTGAGATCGACGGTCCCGCTGTTCACCGTCAATAGTCCCGAGCCAAAGGCGTTGAGAGCGCCGGCCTTTAGCGTGCCGCTGGTGTTCGTTGTCCCGCCGCTGTAGGTATTCGTGGTAGAAAACGTTGTTGTGCCGCCCGTGACGGCGACAGCGACCGTGCCGGCACCGTCAGTAATCGCCGTGGTGCCAACATTGATCGCCCCTGGACCAGCGAACGTCACCGTGTCGGCGGTACTCGTGCCGGCGCTGATCCCGCCAGTGATGCTCAGGGCGTTGCCGCCCGTGTTCGAAACCTGGGAAATCGTCAGGCCTTTGTTGAGCGTGATGGCCCCGCTGAATGTTGAATTGCTGTCGAAATTGCCGCCGAGGGTCAAGACACCACCATTGCCGGCCTGAACGGTTATGGGATTGGCAACCGTGAAGTTTCCGGTCGTGAGCAAGCTGGCATTGTTATTGCCCGAACTGGCGCCCAGTGTGACTGGCTGCGTGGACGGCCCCAGAGCCCCGACCGTCGAGTTGCCGCTCACTCCAACCAGGACCGTGCCGTTGGTAATAGTCGTCCCCCCCGCATAGGTGTTGTTCCCGCTCAAGGAAAGGGTACCGCCCGTTACCGTGATCGCAGCCGCCGGCGTTGGCGTACCCGTGAGCTGGGCCGCCTGCAATTGGGTGACAACACCCGAAAGAACCTGGGTTCCGGTGCCGTTGCCATTCATGGTGAGAGATAGCGTGGCATGGCCGCCGCCAAAAGTGCCTGAAAACGTGTAGGATGTGCCATTGCCTGGGGCGATTGTCAACATCGCTGCCGTAGTACCATTAAGATTACCGCAACTCAACGTGCCGTTGCCGGTTAAGCCAGCAATGACCTGGTTATTCGTTGCGCTATCACCCGAGGTCAAGCTAACATCAAGAGTTGCCCCCGTGGCGATATTGACCACGCTAGTCGGGGGAAGGAATGCCGTTCCATTACCGCCGGCGGTGCCGCCCAGGCGCAATGTGCCCCCAGCGATGGTGGTGTTCCCCTGGTAGGTCCAGGCACCCGACGCGGTCAATGTGACTGCACCGGTATTAGTATTCTGGAGGGTCAGACTACCGGCGCCAGAGATATTATCTGTTGTTGGGCCGATGAATCCGTTCGCGTTCCAGGTTCCATTGCCAGCACCTAGGACGATGCTTTGGCTCGGGGAGAATGCCGCGAGTAATGTGCCGTTGTTCAGGATAAGTGTGTTGGTCGTGTTTCCGAGGCTAGAGGTGGTCGCGGGGGCGATGGTGCCGGCGTTGGTCACGGTGACAGTACCGGCGAAGGTGTTGGTGGTGCCCAGCGCCAAGGTACCAGGGCCGATCAGGCCAAGGGGTCCGCCGCTGCTGCCGCTCACGCCGCCGTTCACCGTCAGGGTCTGGCCACCGCTAATGTTGAAGGTCCCGCCGCTGGCCCCCAGGGTGACCGTGCGGCTGGTGGTGAAGCCGGTGGTGACCGCCAGCGTGCCGCCGCCAAAGGTCAGGGCGGTGCCGGTGGCGCCCAATTGATTGTCGGCCGAGACGCTAATCGTGCCGCTGTTCAGAGTTGTAGTCCCGGTATAGGCGTTGGACTTGCCCGACCCTGTAGTCAGCGTACCCGTACCGGACATGATAAGATTCACGACAGTGTTTTGAACGGCAATCGAGGCGCCGCTGGGAGCAAGAGAAATATTGCCCGCGCCAGCGAAGGTTACGTTGGGACTGCCGCTACCCTGGATCGTGTTGCCGCTCCCGGCATTCAACGTCAATGTGCCAACATCCGAGGAGATGGTCGCCGAAGTGGCCAGAGTGATCTGTCCCGTCCAGCTGTTGGAGCCGCTCAGGTTTTCCAAAGCCCCCGTGGTGCCCGTTGCCCCCGTCCCGTTTAGTGTAAGATTATTCGCGGGACTGACACCATTTAACTGAAGTGTCGCGCCAGATACCACCTGCATTGCGGTGGTGCCGAACGCCGTGGTGTTGCCTGCGACCGCCACGCCGGCATCAATCGAGACGTTTGTGTTAGAGCCACTCATCGTGTTGGCGCCGGTGAGCACCAGCGTGCCCGTCCCCGCCTTGTGAAAGATGTGATCCGTACCAGCGTTAATGGTACCCGACACGGTGTAGGTTACGCCGCTGGCGACGTTAATGGTATTGGTAGTGCTTGCGGTAATGCTACGGCTGCTGGTTGTGTTACCCGTGACCAGCAATGTGCCGCCCCCCAAGGCCAGCGTGTTGCCCGTGGCCCCCAAGTTGGCATCGGCGCTGATACTGATCGTGCCTGCATTGAGGTTCGTGCCGCCGGTATAGGTGCTGCCGGTGCCGGTCAACGTCAGGGTGCCGGCGCCGGTTGATTTGGTCACGATCAGGTTGGCAGCGGTCGTTGCCGTGATCGCGCCGGCGTAGGTGCCGTTGGCATTGGCGTCATTGATGGTCAAGGTCGCGGACGCCCCGCTGTTCGTGAGAATGCCCGCCGGGTTGCCGTTCAACACGCCGATGGTATTCGCCAGCGCGTTCATGTCGAACGTGCCGCCATTGAGGGTCAGCGGGTTGCTGTTCATGATATTCGCAGTCGTAACATCTTTCAGAGTCCCCTGGTTCCCCGTGACAGTGCCGAGACCGGAAGGCAACTGTACCGTCATGTCCAGTATGTTCGCTCCCGTTTTCGTGAGACCACCGGTGCCGGTAATCGCCTTGCTGACCGTCATGTCAACCCCGGCTGCGGTCACAACGGCTTCCTGGCCGCCGAAGGCCAAAGTAATGTTGTTGTTGAAAGTCGTCGCCGTGGTCGCCACCGCGACTGCTCCACTATTGACAGTCATGATGATAGCGCTGCCGACATTGCCAATGGCTGACGTAACCAGGATGGAATTGAATGTTCCCGCTGCGGGTGTAGGCGAGCCAGTGGTGATCTTGACATTCACGCCGCCGCTGGTGCTAAAGTTGCTGACTGTTTCCGTGCCGGCCGTGAGGATACGGATGCCGTTCGTGCCGTAAAGTACGAAATCGGTAGCTGTGCCCCCGGGGGTGTTGGTGCCCATCGCCCAGGGGATGACAGGTGCCGTGTTGGTGCCAATTGTGCCGCCGATCTCCTGCCCATTGGCGACACTGGGAGCAGTCGTGAACGTGATGTCGGCGACATTCGCAGCCGGCGCCGAGCCCATGCTCGTCCCCGAAAAGACTACGGTGGCGCCAGAGCCGGTGGCGCGGGTGATGCTCGCTGCCGTGAGGTTGGCACCGAAACTGGTTTGTGGGGTTACGGCCACGGCTGAAGCCCCCGCACTCAAGATAAGCTGATTAATCGTTTCGGTTGTGGTTGCGGCGGTCGAGCCAATCAAGGCAAAGGTGCCGCCCGCCAGCGTGACATTTTGGCTATTGCCGATGCGATCGGGGATGGTGGTAAGCGCAGCATTATCGAGCCGCAGCGTGCCGCCCGCGTTGACGGTGAAATTGGTGCTGGTGGCCGTGCCGCTGGCCCCACTCAACGCCAGCGTGCCGGCGTTGATCGTGGTGGCGCCGGAATAGGTCGCGGCCGCCGTGACCGAGAGCGTTCCGGTGCCCAACTTGGTCAGGGCGCCGCCAGAACTCGTCAAGGCCGTGGCCCAGGTGACGTTTTGGCCGTTGGTGTTCACGTTGTAGGCCTGGTTTGCAGCGGTGCCGAAGCGGCCGGAATAATCGTTCGTGGTAGTGAGCTGGAGCGTGCCGCCGTTGAACACGATCGAGCCGGGATTGGACGCGGCGGATTTGCCCAACGGTCCCGATGTGCCCGGAGTTTCCGCAGCGTTGGCGTTGATGACGCCGGCGTTGAGGGTCGTGGCCCCAGTGTAGGTGCTGGCTCCACTCAGGGTCAGCGTGCCCGTACCACCGAAAGTCACGCCCAGCGCTCCCGTGCCTTGCGCGATGGCGCCGCTGACGGTCATGTTGCCCACGCCGCCGAAAGTGACCGTCTTGGCCGTTGTGCTGTTTTCGGCCACGGAGGCGAGGGTCAGAATCCCCCCTAACGTATTACTATTGGTGAAGGTTGACGCATCGGAGGATGTCACAGCGCCAAAAGCCACACTAACGGCCTGTGAAGTATCAGCCGTATCTTTCATCAACAGGGTCTGATTGCCGATGTTCAGAGTGCTGAAGGTATAGGTGAAGCTGGCATTGTTAGTTCTCGAATGAGCGTTGATGGCGGCCGTACCAGTGCCCGCAACCGTGATGGGGTTAGATATATTCTTGTTCCCACTTTGCCATAACTCCAGCGTACCACCGCCATTGATCGTGATCAGGTCGGAAGTAGCACCAAAGCCGGTGACGGGGGTAACGGTACTGGAGCCGCCAAGGGTGCTGTTGATGACCCAGCTGCCGATATAATTGCCCTGGTCATTTTGGGCGTTCGTGTTGTTGCTGGTTGTCCAGAACGAACCGCTGCCGCCCACGTTCACAATGCCGTTGCCGGTGCATTGCAGTTGATTACTGGCGCTTAATCCGAGGAAGCTTGACGCCCCCGGATTGATGTTGACGGACGCACCGTTGGCGACAGTGATCACTGCGTTCTGAAGGATAGGGGTGGTAACGGTGCCGCCCGTGCTGGCCAACGTAGAACCGGTATTGAGGCTGATGGCGTTCGTGTAGGTCGTACCGGCTGCCCCGTTGAGTTCCAGCGTGCCGGTGTTGTTAACTGTTATCGTTCCACCATTGCTCAAGGCATTTACGGCTGTCTCCCTGACGTCACCGCCGTTGATGGTCACGGGTCGATTGCCGGTTGATCCATTCCCAAAAGCCCACGTGCCGCTTGAGAAAGTAATCGTGGTGGTGCCGGCTGAAATAGCAGAGGTCCCTGCGAAGGTCAACGTGCCGGTGCCCGAGAAACTCGTGGCTACATTGACATTGAAGTTAATCGAAGTGAAAGTACTGGTGCTGCCACCGTTGTTCACCAGGGCGCTTGAAGCACCATTAAATTCAATGGATGAGGTGGCTGTCATCGTGAAGCTCATCCCATTCGTGGCTGAGGAATCAATGGTAAAGCTATTAACCTGAAAATTCGCGCCAATGTTGTTGAGAACGGGTGAAGTTCGGGCAGTGCCGCCGAAATGGATGTCGGTCGTCGCCGCGCTTATCGGGACTCCATTGGCATCCCAGTTGTTGGTGGTGGTCCAATTGTTGTCCGCACCGTTACCCGTCCAGGTATAGACGGTGGGCGCAAACCGATCCTCAAGCGGCTCAAACCAGATTCGGTAGCTGGACTCGCGGCTCCCCTTCAAGCGGTGCCGCCCTCTCCTGGAGGCAGACTTCCGATTCGTCAATTTCGCCAAAACGCTTCGCCACCACTTTGTAAACACGCTACAACTCCTTCGTTGCAGAGAGAACCTCACGCACCAAATCGGGCAACCCGCGCCTACCTCGAACTACCTGCGAAGACCTCGCAGGTTCGCGGGCTGCGGGGCAATCTCACATCGTTGCCACCATGACGATGTTTGGCAAAGCGATGTTGGTTGTGGTGCCGAAATGTCCTCTAGCTTGATCGATCAACCTTGTCTGTAAGCGCCAAACAATGTTCGCCCCTTATTCCTGATATTCTGGAGACCCATTCTTCTGAAGTTTGGTGGAAATTCGCCGAAATGCTTGGGCCATTACATTTTAGCTATGAATGTACATGGTGCCTGGCAAGCCGCCTCAAACCCAGCCGGCCCCACGAGGCCAACCGCCTACGAGCAGGTCGGGCCGGTTGCGGTCCCGCCTGGAACTGAATTGACCCGCTTGCATGTTCCGGGATGAATTGCTTCATAATGTGAGCACGCTGAATGCCGGGCTGTACAAATAGCACGGCGGCTGCCCGCCGCGAAATTAGTGTTATCTTAACTCTATATTTGATAGGTTATTACGATTCCGCGGCTGCACGAGTTGGACATCCGCCCCGGCCTATCTTGGCTGCCAATAGCGGCTCCATTAACCACCGGATACGAAGCCATTGGCCGGATGTTAATGAATGTTAACAATAGCAAGGCGAGAACCGGTGCTGGCGGTCCAAGCTGAATTCCGCAGAAAAGGAAAATGGCCGGTACTTTTGGCGTCCGGCCACGAACGCGACGCCGTAAGACATGCTGTAGTTTTAATATGCGTCAAAATGGTGGTGTTGCGAACACCAATTTTACCGGCCAAAAACGGACATTTTCCGGCCAACCGTCCGTTGGGAGCCACCTCGAATCGTCCCTTGGGTGGTTTTGTTCTTTCTTCTAACGCGGCACAATCATAGAATTTCGACGTTATGATGCTAACACCCACCAGCCAATCTGCGCCAACCTTCAATCCACGCGAACTGATGGCTCTGTATGTGAACCAGCAGTACGATGAGTTGTCTACCCACTTCCTGCGCATCTGGCAGCACTTCGCGGACAATACTTACGGCGACGTCAGCGAGCGGGACCAGTACTTCATTAACGCCTTCATCCAGAACTTCCTCAACCTCTTCATCCAGCCGGACTACGTCTTGAGCGATGCGTTCGTCGAACCATTCATTCGCCTGAACCTGACCATCTCCAATGTGGTAGCCATGTCCAGCACCAAAACCACCGACGCCCATCTGGAAGTGCTGCGAAATCAGGAACGCAACTTCGTGAAGATCCTGAGTCTCTGTTCGGCCAGGAACACGGTCCAGTTCGACCGCCGCAGCCTGTTCGACGCCGAACCGACCTGGGCTTCGCTGTGGTACAGCGCCTACAGCGAAATCTACCGCACCGGCCTGGTTCGCCCGGAAGTGTGCGCCAACCTTCGGGAACATTTCTGCTTCAACCATCCCGGACTGAAGCCGACCTACAACTGTCAAGAAATCTACTTCGGTTCTACCTACGTACCAGCGCTAACGGACGCGCAGGCGAGTGGCACGAATGGGGCGGTAGGCCGTTGTGGGGGGAGTGAATTAGACCGCCTCATCAAACCGGTGGTCAACCAGGCGATCCGCGAACGGGTGGTTGGCTCGCTGGCGGGCACCGTGGTCAACACGCCGAATCCGCGCAAGATCGCTGTCGTCAGCGGATTTTGGCATCAGGCCCATCCGGTCTACCGCGGCTGCTTCTACTTCATCAAGTCATTGCAAGGGTACCATGTCACCCTGTTGCGGCTGGGGGGCCCGAAGGCCAACGAGGACGTTAGCCCGTTCGACGAGGTCGTAGACCTGAACGTTGCCGACGGCGTCCTCGATCCCTCACCGGTTCTGAAGAACGATTTCCAGTTGGTTTTCTTCCCCGATGTCGGCATGCATCCTGCCAGCATCCTGCTGGCCAACCTGCGTTTCGCACCCATCCAGGTGTGCGCCGAAATCCATCCGGTCAGCACCTGGGGAGCATTGATCGACTACTTCATCAGTGGGGCCGACGTCGAGGTTACCGACCATCCAGAACGCAACTACTCCGAACGGCTGGTGCTGATTCCGGGCCTGGGGGTGGGCCACACTCCGCCGCCCTTTACTCCAGGGGGCAGGCAGAAGAAAATCGGCGAAATGCTGATCAACCTGTCGTGCTACGCGCAGAAGGTCAACGCGCCCTTCTGCAGCACGCTTCGCGAATTGGTCCGCCGCTCGCGCAGGCCGTTGCGGTTCCGCTGCTTCGTCGGCTCCAGCCTGGTTCGCCAGAATGATTTTGTCCCCTTCGTCCGCGACCTGACCGCGTCGTTGAGTCAGACGCAGGTCGAGGTCGTGTCCGAACGCCCGTATGCGGAATACATGGCCTTGATGGAGGAGGGGGACTTTTCCATGGAGGCCTATCATTTCGGCGGCGGCAACACCGTGACTGATACGCTGTTCGTCGGTCGCCCGATGGTTTCCTATCAGGGCGATCAGTTCTACAACCGGGTCGGCTCGCATGTGCTGCGCATGGCGGGATTGCATGAATTGATCGCGTCCAGCGAGGAGCAATATTTAGAACTCGCCCTCCGCCTGATCCACGATGATTCCTACCGGACGGCAATGACTGAACGGATTCGACGGGTTGATTTGAGAAAGACAGTACTCAGCGATTCCGATGCGCAGTATTTCCGCAAGGCCATCGACTATCTCATCGCCAACCACGATCGGCTCCAGAAGAGTACCGACCGATCACCTATCCGCATCCCACGCTAGTTGCCACTTCACCTCGCGACTGCACCCGAGTGCCACGCAAAATGCTGGGCGGTAGCCCCATCTGCCCCATGGAGTGTTCGTAGCGCACCGCCGGTGCGGAAGTGTTGTACGGAATACGAAGCTTGTCGCGCACCTCGGCTTCCAGCCAGTCGCGGAGTTTCACCAGTTCCTGCGATTGCAAATAATCGGTGTACACGTACGAGGCATACTCGCCCGGCACACCCTTGTAATATTCGGCGACATCGCGGTAATCGACTTCCAGGGCGTGCAGCCGGTCGCCAGTCTTGGGAACGGTATAGGTCCACACGCCCGGTTTGGTTTCCACGGCCTGGTCGAAATAGGGGGTGCCGGGATAGGTGGTAATCACCGTCACGTCAAAATCGTCGGGCCGGGCTTCCAGTAACCAATCGTGGCTGGCCCGGACGGTCTCTTCCGACTCGCCCGGATGGCCGACCGACATGAGGGCCTTCACCTTCAGCCCATGCCGTTTGGCAGTCGCCACGGCCCGGCTGTTGTCATCGCGGGTGGCGTTCTTGTGAATGTTGATCAGAATCCGGTCGTGCCCCGACTCGAAGCCGATGAGTATCCAGCGGAATCCGGCTCGAAACATCGCCTCCGCCTGCCGATCGGTGAACAGTTCGCTCTTGATGAACCCGCGCAGCCGGAATTCGACTCCCAGCTCGCGCTGTGCATTGGCGATGGCGTCCATCAATTCCACCATCTGCGGATTCACGTTCAGCTCGTCATCGTAGAGCATGAAACCGGTCACGCCGTAGGTTTGATGTAGCTCGACCATCTCCTGTACGATGTTCTCGATGGTGCGCATGCGAATCCGGCGCAGGAACGGGCTAAGCCTCCCGCCGCAAAAGCCGCAGCCGAATGGGCAACCCAGTTGTGCGATCATCGACAGGGCGCGAACCCCGTCGATCGAATAGTGATAGCTACCGACATCCACCAGATGCCGGGCGGGGAACGGCAGTTCGTTCAATTTCTGATCGGTGAGAAATAACTTCGCGGAGGGATCGTCGCCGTCAACCAGACTCGGTGGATCATCGGTCAGGGCCTCGAACACCGCCAACTCGCCGTCCCCTACCACCAGCACATCGAACATCTGCTGCAATTGGTGAAAAGCCTTGTGCGCCCGCCCCACGAGCGAGCGTTTCTTCTCGAAGCGATAGGCAGCATGCACGAGCGTGACGTGTGGCCCGCCCAGAATGATGCGCGCCTCGGGTCTCGCTTGCCGAATGATGTGGTATATTTTCGAGGCCGCCGGCATCTGCGGCGTCGTGGCCGTCAGTCCGAAGCAGTCTATCGCGCTCTCGGATACATAATCGCGCACTGCCTGTTCATAGTTCTCGACGCCCGATAGATCGAGCATTTCGACCTGGACCCCAGCCCGTTCCAGGACGGCCGCAACCTTGAGAATCCCCAAAGTCATGAAGACCCGTTCGTCGAGCAGAAAGATCGACGGCGGCGTGATCAAGCAGATGCGCCGAATCATGATGCCTCTTTGCAGCGTTGTGATGCCGTGAGGGCACGTTTGATCCGTGCCCTTGATCGCCCGTGTTCGGGTAGCCAAAGAAACTGATTTCCAAGACTTTTAATCTTACCACCACGGCGACGCTCAGTAAATCATCTTTTTCCTCGGTTTCCGCGATCGCTATGGTATCACAATCTAGCCCGCAAGGCTTCCAGATAAGACCTGAACAGTGGCCATCACGTACCCCGCGCCGCCCCCCAGATCGATCACAACGTGCCAGCGCCCGGACTCGGGAACCGAGAGATGGACGGGGCTTGTGGTAGCGCAGCCGCCGCAGTAGCGATAGGCGCGCCCTTTCTCGTAGTTTTCGTAGTTGGCAGGATCAAGAAGCTGCACATTGGCGGCTCGGTCGAGAACCACCTCCACGACGTCACCCGCGTTGACATATATCGCATGGTGAAGATATTTCATGAGAAACCTCCCGGGACATCGCTCGCGGGCCCCCCCTGACCAGCCCACCTGCTTCTCACGCACGTTCTTTCACATCGAAGCACAGGAGCACATCCTGATCGCGGATGTAGAGCTTGCCGTTGGCGATGACCGGGTGAGGCCAGCTTGCCTTGTCGCTCTTGTCGGGCAGGTTGAACTTGCTGATGAGCTTGTAAGCTTCCGGCGAAGCCTCGATCAAAGCCATCACGCCGTTCTGGTAGCGGAAGTACAGTTTACCGTCTGCGTAAAGCACTGCCGCCGAACCGGTGCCGGCGCCGCGTTCTTGCCACTTGATTTTGCCCGTCTTGAATTCAATGCAGGTCGGTTTGCCGTCGTTCTGACCGTGCCCGCCGTAGATGTAGTCGCCGACGAGAAGCAGACCACCGTGGTGGTTCTGGAAGTCGTTGGGACCGATGAAGTACACTTCCTCCGCCTTGATGCCGCCGTCCCCGCT
>Ga0207102_1103_pt1 | contig 15736 bp, 8 predicted proteins | sample Alteio_BWMinHeat_80_FD_153573 | JGI IMG/M metagenome (GOLD analysis project Ga0207102, IMG submission 153573) | Enriched cells from forest soil in Barre Woods Harvard Forest LTER site, Petersham, Massachusetts, United States -... | ecosystem: Environmental > Terrestrial > Soil > Temperate forest >... | reverse complement strand
CGCGAAGCAAGAAGGTATCCAGGGCGTCCCGCCCTGAGGCACAGGGCGGGACGCCCTGGATACCTTCTTCGAATGACGGAATCACCTCTAAAGTCCAATGGTTTATTTTAAGCTTAATGACATTGGACTTTAGTCTAGGCTACAATGGCTTCGCCTTTAATATCATCTTCGCGACCTTCGCGTTAAATAGGTTTTGCGCAAGATGAGTTACTTCAATTGCTGCTATCCTTGCAAAATTGGCGCTGCACAAAATGCCTTTTTCCATTCCTTCAATTGATTCAATTCCTTGAGAAATGAGTGATTTTGAATGCTTGCGAAATACTTAAGCATCTTATTAATTTCAATGTCTTGGATCGGTTGTTTACCTTGTTTTAAGGAAGCCAAATAATGCATCGTATTGGTTTCTCCAACGGTCCGTAGTAATGCCGGATCGTGAATATTTAGATCCTTTTTAATTAGGTAGCGGGCAGAATCCGTATCGCTATTTGATATAAGCTTGCTTAAAGAAATAAGTGTCTCGTAATGGCACTGTACGCGATGAAATTCTTCTGTGTAATCCTCTTTTGTCCTTAACTCTCTGAAAAATTCCATGCTCAATTTCCTCAATTCTTCTTTTTCATTAAGTTTGCGGAACCCGTCTTCCACTACAATCATGGCATCTTGCAAAGGTATTTCGCTCCAACCAGAATAAGAGTAATGTTTATCATCGTCCTGAACAAAAATCGATCGATTTCCTAAAGTAGGCAGTAAGCGGTATAACCCCACAAATGGCTCCTCTACCGGGCAAATAGCACCTCGACCATCAATGTCTGTTGTGCGATTTGTTGGAAATCCGGTGTTCGGTGGGGTTCCATACATAGCAAATAACAAAAATTCGTTACTATTTTCTTGATACTTATAATCGTGAGTAAACTTTTTGTAAGCCTTGACTGTGAGCGCATTGAAATAGGCAATTGGGACACTTGCTAAATAATAATGTTCCTCCTCTGAGCCGAGGCAGAAAAGGGTTAGCACCAAGTGATATGTATCACTTTCCTTTGGAATCAAACTATAGCTAAATCTTATCGAGCTAACGGGTAGCGTTTTTATCTGTTCACAGATCGGAGAGAGAGCTTCATGTTTCAGTAAGTCATCGATATACCCTTTTGGAAATAGAAGAGGGATGTGATCATTATTTACGGGGGAGACATAAATGCTCGCAGCTAATGACACTCCATTAATTAATGAATTACTTAATTGAACTTGATTAGTCCCTGCCATGTATTTAGCGTAAGAATCTATTAATTCTATAGTGGATTTTTTGTAATCCATTTTATATGCATCGATGAGACTTTTCTTTTTTTGAATATCCAATTCCATGTTTATGGCGTTGGGATAGGGGGGGCGGATGCGATTAAACAAAACGACTTGATCAGGTGTTAAAACTTGATTATTGATAAATATGTTATCGACATGTACAACTTTAACTGTAGTGCTATACATGGCCGCGATTTTTATATCGATAAGCTTGCTTGATGCCTGTGTTTTTAAGACAATAGAGAGGGGATATGAAGCTTGACTCGATGAGGACTCAATAGTTGTGGTGAACTGCCCTTTAACTGGTGAAAAGACCAATTTTGCCATGTAAGAATCCTTATTCTTACATCCCCATCCGGAATTTGAATCCATCTGTGCAATATCTGGTAGATTGTGCAAGACACGCTGTATTTTTTGTATTGAAGATTGGGTTAGTTTTGAGAGATACAAAGAATTTATAAGTGGGAGAAACAATAGTTCATCCGGCGTTAACAATTGTTTACATGTAAACCGCTTCCTGAAGGAAGGCACCTCACCATTTACAGCGTATGGAGCCGCTATAAGTTCAGCTAATTTGAATTTATCAGCGGCTATTAACCCACTACCCCGCATCTCATCCCATTTTTCAGCAGCACTTGCCAAGTCAGAAGACTCAACACTATCATCTATGGATTTAGAGAATGCATTCCTGTGTGATTTCACAATTTTCAATAATTTAGCAAATGATTTATTAATGTTTGTGCAGGCTCGTTGAATCCAAAGAGGGTTAGTTCCAATATCGAGCAAAAACTTTTCTATTTTTTCTCCCTGGGATATTAACTTCTCAACGACTTTCAAAACGATTGCAGCCTCCCCATTTGCTTGAAGATCGTTTATCAAACCATTTGCCTGTAACCTTGCAAGGGCTACATTTACTTGTTTAAGAGCGCTTAAAAACATGGGAATATTAGGAATCGATTCATTTCCTGGATAAGAAACGGCATGTGCCAGTGCTCTCACCACATAAGCGGGTTCTCTATCGTATGCTGGAAGTTTTCCTTTGAATGAAAAACTATTGTATCTATCATCAAGGCAGGTCTCAGTCGTATATGTGACTACAGTGTCCTTAAAACAAGCAATGATTTGACCATTATTCCCATCGATATTGCCCTTTATAGATGACTTAAAATCGTTGATTGTTCGATCGATTTCTCCCTGATAACGATTCACTTCTGCTTGAGCTATTTGCCTTTTAGTCTCTTCATGCTCACGTTTCAGATCATCAATCTGTATCTGGCCTTTTTCTGCAGACCGCCTAATGAGTTTAAATAAATTTCTAACACTAAATTTAATGTCATTTAATTTTGCATCATGGCCTTTTAAAGTTGCTTCAAGCGAGTTAAATCTCACATCAACATGAGCATGCAAATGATTGATATGTTCATGTAGACCATTCATCCCAGTCTGTAAAGCCTTAAGTATTGGGTTTGGTTCAATTTGGGTTAATCCCATTCGATTCAATAGATTCACTCCCACCATAATAATATTTGCTGCGTTATTCAGCGACGGGATGACAAACTCCCTGAGAATCTCGAACGGGTCAATAGCTTCTAGATCGAGATTAGGAGTCTTTAAGAACGCATTATCAAAAGCGTCAAACCAATTTTTTAAATCCGTGGGATCAAGTTTTTTAGCTATAAACCCTTCAGAATACCATTCAAAACGTTTTGTCATTAAATGATAGGCGACCCATGCACCATACACGGTTTCAATGGCACTTAGGGCTTGTTGAATATTTAGATTACCGCAAGCGCCGGCTACTCTTCCCGATGCAACTAGAACGCCATTGATTGTCTGGGTCGTCTGCTGTTGCAAAGTTAATTCCTCTAGATACATCTGATGGTCAAATCTCAACTTTTCCAAGATAAGTTCCTGATTTGGCGTTAAGTCTGCTATGCCAAGATCCTTAAGTCTTGCATAGCGCCAATCAGTGTAAGGTTTAAGAAAATTTTGTAATTTGATGGCTTTTTCTAGGGCTGGAATTTCTTTTTGTAATGTATTAGTGTCATTACTGTTAGAAGCTAATTGAACTTCCAATTCGCCTAATTTACCTTCAATAATTGCGATATATTTATCTAAATCTTCCCCTTCTTTTATATCAGAGTGATCTAGGGAACCAAACTCCTCAGGAATTCCCGTTCTAAGTCTGACGAGAAGTCGATTCTTCAAAGCCTTTTTCTGGCTAGATGTAGACCGTTTGAATTCTAATAAAAAATTCTTGAGGTCTATCAGGTTTTGGTGAGTTGTTGAATCTTTCACAATTGCATTTTTGGTGTTTACCAATTCCGTTTGCATTGTTTTTAATTGACCGAATAAGTCTTTTCGATATTTTTCAGGATCGACATAGCCGGCAAGTTGAAGAACAGAAGAATTAATCGCATCTATTTGTTGTGAATTTTGAAAAATGCCCTGTTGAGCCATTTGCTGCAGCATTCCCATGTTTTGAGAAAGATTCTGCCAACTATTAATAAACAATTGATATTTATGCATCTTTTTTGCAGTTCGTTCCCTGTCATGACTTGCAAAAACCCCTCCAACTAGAGAAGCAATGGAAAGGCATCCTCCGACAATAGGGTTCATCGACATCGTTAAGGAACCTGCTGCCGCAAGGACTTGAGGTAAAACGGCAAGATATCCATTTTGTTTTAGATCTTTAATTTTTTCAGCAAAGTGTTTTTGTTTTTCATAATAGGCACGACTTTTTTCTTTATAGCCCTCTACGTCTTGTTGCCCTTTAGTTAGACTTTCTTTTAATTGTTCCCGTTTTTGAATAAGGTCTTCAAAGTATTTCTCTTGCTTACAAAAATTGGTATACATTGATGTCATGTATTGGTGAGAAATTTCAAATTCTAATTGAGGTAATGAATAATGATGGGATGCATCTCTATAGCTTTCGATGTTCAATTTGAATTGATGGTACTTATAAGCGTTGTCAATTTCAGTCCTCAAGCTCTCCAAAGCCCTCTTATGACGTTTTTCATCATGTTTTGTTTGAACATATTGATATAGAGCCTGTGCGAGAACTTGTCCGAACTTAACTGTATTTTCTAAACCACTATTCAACTTTTCTCTATTTGAATCCAACTCGGCTAATTCTTTTTCTAGTATTTCTTTTCCATTGGCAATGAGTCTTAAATGCGTTTTAATATCCACTTCTAGCTCTTTTAGGTCTGCCAGATTCTGCTCCAGAGGTTCAGCGGCAACCGAGGGGACAGCTTGTGAGTGTGCTGCTTTCGGACCAATTGTGCGCTCTGCTACTCGCTCTGCGGATTGCCACCCCCTCGCTGGTGTCTCGCTCTCCCTTCTTTCATTCGCAGCTCTATTAAATTCTTCCTTTACCTCTTGTAAATGATTCGTTGCTAGTGGTTCAAGCTTGAGAGGCACCGTAAGATTATTTAAGCATGACCCCGTCAAGACACTTTTGCTAATAAATTTTATCAAAAAATCCCTATCAATATATTTTGGATCGGATACAAGATTATGAGCTTCCTTAGCTAATGAAGAGACGGCACCCACAATAGTTGCCGAGGTAGTGATGATTGGTGCCAAAGGGGGCGCTGCTAAGCCAATTAGTGCTGCAGAACCTGCAAGCACAGAAGCGCGATCAAGGTCACTAGAAACATCCTTCTTAAACTGTTCAAAATTCTCTATAGAACTGGATATTAATTGAAGTAATATTGCTTGATCTTCATCTGGATAGTTTTTCCAACTTTTAGGATCTCCTAAAATATTGAAAGAAAGATGGAGCAACTTAAGGTCTCTCTCATTTTTAAAATCGATTTGAACCTTACCCTGCTCATCTTTAAAAAATGGGGCAGCGTTATTGATCGCCTGACAGTATGGTGCAAGCTCTAAAGCAGAGGGTGCCATTTCATCGTTAAATGCAAAATAACATCCCTGTGACCAAAAGGACATGGAGTTTACATTCTGGCATATTGTAAATTTGTTAATTTGATCTTCCGAGAAATATGCAGTGTGTATGACTGAATCTACCCGTGGCGGGCGTGTAAGATAATCAAATGACTGATTACTTAAATTTGGTTCGCTGGAAAATCGCCTTGCATCAGGAACAAACATATAATACATCCTATTTCGAAAAAAAATATTAACAAATAAATCTTATTAATTATCTACTTATAAGCACAAAAAGGCCTTCTTGTATATCTGTTAAGTTATTAAATTAAATTTAACAAGAGGTCTTTTGTAAACAGAACAAGCAATCAAAAGATTGAGATATTTTCAGTGTTGAACGATAATCACACGTTGATTTAATTGTGTCAAGTATTAACAGATGTTGGTGAACAAGGAATTAAAAAATAAACTTTTTCAAATAAATTAAATAATAAAAGGAATATTCCAAACAAGTCACTTTCAATAAAATTGGCCGTGCTTGCATTAGGTATCACTCAAATTACCTTCTAAAATAAGAGACGATAACTGCCGGACGAAGCTTGTAGGGTCGTGGATTAGCCGTCGGGGTCAGTTATGCAACGCAAGTTGCCAGTTCGATACCGTTACGATAAAAGAGAAACTAATATAGGCCCGGATGGGCCCGGCAGCTGTAAGACCACGGTGAGCGATTAGCGAACCGTGGGTAAAGACAAAACAATATTGAGTCGCGGAGCGGCGACATTCATACGCTCGTTATTTTTACAAATCTTTTGACCTGCAATGAAATAAAGCATACTATTCTCTCAAAAATTATCTTATCATTAACTCTTCTCTCCCACGGTTCTAGCATGAGTGACACATGTGGCAATCAATTTATACATCTTATTTGCACGACAAAAAACCTAGAGAACACGATTCTAGATGACTCCAAAGAACAACTACTTGCATACATTGCTTCAATTATAAAAAATTTAGATGGACAGTTTATTGCAAGATCATGTGCGACTAATCACATACATCTTCTACTCAATTTACCCACAAAATATTCCCTCTCAGAGTATCTTTGCTAAATAAAAGCGTTTACATCAAAATGGTATCGTAAGCAATACAACAATTTTGCTTGGGCTGATGGCTATTTTGCCTTTACTGTTAGCCCAGACTCTATCGATAAGATAAAGCGATATTTTGCAGAGGAACATGACCGTCACCAAATGCTTAGTGTTGAAGATGAACTTATAGAATTTTTAAATTTTCATAAGCTGAGCTTCAAACCTCAATTTTTAACGAGTAGTACTTATTCATATTTACTCTATCACATTGTCTGGTCTGTAAAAAACAGAGAAGACTTAATCCCTAAATCCATCCAAGGTGATTTACATAAAAAAATCCAAGATGAACTTGAAACTATACGATGTACGTTGCATGCTATAGGAAATGTAGAAGATCACATCCATCTCTTAGTCCAAGCTACCACTACAATTTCCACAGCGGATCTAGTTCAAAAACTTAAAACAACAACAGCAAAGTTTATTAACACACAGACGCCCAATCACCATGCTTTTAGCTGGCAAAAGGGTTATGCTGTCTTCAGTGTAGGAAAACCAGCTCTAAAAGCTGTTTTGGCCTATGTAAACAACCAAGAAGCCCACCATGAGTGCCGCCGCTCCGCGACTTGATATTTATTTGTACATGACCCACAGTTCGCTAATCGCTCACAGTGGTCTTGCAGATGCCGGCCTTGCCAGGCCTATAATAGTTTTTTTTCAACTACGACTGACATCAATAAAAGGGGATGTCCTGCACCAGGCCGAGACGGCCTGGCTACCTTCATGCTTCGCCCTGCAATGACTTTTTAAAGACATACGTAGAAGGGGCCTCGCCTTTTATTTCTCGAAACTGTGATTCGTCAGTGAGTCGGATTGCAAAAAATAGACTTTAGTCAACTAGAAAATTAACCATGTCAATAACTCTAAGAACACTTGTTTTCTCTAGTTATTATGACGAAAAGTGTGGTAAAATCACTGTGAAAATAAACGGGGAGGTTCCGCTGTCGAATAAAGAATTTATAAAAATATAAACAGAGGCTAGAAAAAATGACCTTTTTAAACAACATTGCTGAACAAAAACTGCAAGCGGTCTTTGCTACACACCATATTCTTCTTTACTTAAGAGAGGATTATGTGATTGCACATACTCCTCAAAATGACACTGAAGAAAAAATTCAACAAATTGTGGAAGCAATTGGATTTTGTCCTTTAATCTCTACAATCAAAACGGCTAGAACTTTTATTTTTTCCATTGTGCCTTATAAAATTCCTTCTTTCTTTTTCGATATGAATGGCGAATCTTCACTTCAGCAACGTGAAGATTTACTCGTTTCGAAAATGAAAGCCTCTCCTTTGCAAAGGCCGCTGCTTTCCTCTATTCCTAATCTACTTGCCCCTCCCAACTTATCCACCCTGATTCATCACAGACAGAGAGATAACTTAGAGCTGAAAATTGCTCGCGAGGATTTGGAGATTAGGGAATGGCATCAATTGCATTGCCTTGGAGATTATGCGAACCACATTTCTAACTCGCGCACTTTGATGGAACGTGGTGCTAGACGGCTGCCAGAGCATGGCAGGATTGTCGTACTAGGTGGAGGATTGATTGAGCCTTGGAAACAGCTCTATGCCAGTTGTCAAGAGCTTCTATTGGTGGATTGCGATCTAGCGACTCTTCAAGCCGTCGCTGCTCATCTTCCCAGGGAAAAGGTAACCAGCCTTCAAATGGATTTAAGTGGTGGCGTTTGCGCAGAGGCTGACCATTTCGTAGAGAACGCTTTTCGTCAACAATATTCTCCAGAAAAATTTTTAGCAGAAATGCATCTCTTTTATAATAGGGCATCCCCAAAGGAGTTAGATTTTAATGGAATTTTTAATAATGCCGATTATGTGGTCTCTTCCTTGGTTGCTTCACAGTTATCTATAAATGTTATTCGCTATTTTGATTGGGCGTTTAATCAGCTTTTTACCTTCAGCTTAGAGAGTTATCTTAATTCTAAAAATAGTGCAATAATTCAGGAATCCATTAAATATAGAAATAGATTCATGGATAAGCTATTCAACAAACACATTGCCGATCTCTCTCACTTAGCCAGGGCGGAGGCTACTGTTTATTTTGCTGATACAACCAGCAAGCCGACCGAGGATTTAAGCATCATTTCCTCGGACTCAATTGCTCATTTAAGCCAATATTTTGCGATTGAAGAACAGCAAAAATGGCTCTGGTACTACCAGACGAGACAAAGTCCACCATACTGCGTAGAAGCCTTTTTGATGCGTAAGAGTTTCACACCCACAAAACTACTCCGAGCGGAAGGCTCCTCATCTTCCTAAAAACATTTCTAGAGGAGTGCATTTGGCGATTTACTATAGAGAAGGTACTAAGGCACCTTCTGTGGGTAAGTTCTTAAAAAGTCATAGCAAGCTAAGCATGAAGGTATTCAGGGCGTCCCGCCCTGATGCATAGGCCGAGACGGCCTGGCTACCTTCTTGCTTCGCCTTGCCATGACTTTTTAAGGATGTACTGCCTGTAAAAGGCTAGTTTAGTTCCTTATCGGCAAATAGCTCAATTGCTTCCGCTATGAACTCAGGGAGCTTAGCGTGATAGACCTCATAGGCCTTTCGAAGATCACTATCTCTGATAAGCTGACCATGACCTGCATAGGACTCTTTGGTTGGAGTCCAGCATCTGCTTAACCACAGGTGGTGTTTGCCAATGACCTTTTGCACGTCTTTTGTGCCTGCTTTGGAGTTCTGTTCTAGCAAATGGGTGAGTTCTTTACAGATTTCTTCCCAATCTTTTTTAAAGTTCTCCTCATCTTGCTTAGACCATTTTTTTGCATTTTGCTTACTTTCTTTGATAGCAGCTCTGCCTTGTTCTCCAAAGCGTTCTATGATCTGTTTTTCATATTCCGCTTGTTGTTCTTTGCTAAATCCGGAAAACATTTCTCGTTCTTTCATTTTCTTAGTCCCTTTTAAGTGTTCGATTGTTTTGTCAATTGTCTTAATCAGTTCTTTGGTTTGCTCTAGGTTTTTTTCGAGCACCTTACGGTGAGAACTTAAAGCCGCCATTTTATCGAAATCGCTTCTTCCAAGAACTTTCTGAATTTGCTTCAATTCAAACCCCAGCTCTCTAAAAAATAAGATTTGCTGAAGAATTAAAAGTTGCTTTTCTTCATAGTATCGGTACCCATTGGAACCATGGTAAGCGGGTTTAAGAAGCCCGACCTCATCGTACCAGTGCAGGGTTCGGACACTGACTCTTGAAATTTGAGCTAATTTTGTAACTGTATAAGCCATTGACTGCCTCCTTCAATATCCCTTTGATTTTAAAGGATATCCCAATAATAAGAAATCACGTTACGTGAGGGTCAATACACTTTCTGAAAAATCAAAAAAAAGGCAAAACAAGGCAATATTTCACAAAATATGACAATCAATTAATTCATCTAAACTTTTAATCGTAATGTTGTTAAGATTTTTTGTGTATGATTAGCCCATGAGTGGGGCGCACGGTTATTTTCCTGTGTATTGAGGCGCGAATCATCTGACTGCCGTATGCGAGAACCACTCCCAATAATGTGATATAAAGAGGCAATGGGAGCGCAGTGCCGTTATGAAGGATGCTCATTAACCATGTGCATCCAGCAATCAAACAGTAGTAACACCCTCCAAAGATTGATCCCGCTGTACCTGCTGCTTTTTGGTATGGCTTTAGAGCCTGACTCAAACTATTTGGGATAATCAGGCCTATTCCAAAAAATATCAGAAATAATGTAGAAATCGCGAGTCCACTTCCAATCGCTTCTAAGTCTAAAATTCCTGTCATGACGGTTAATGTTAGGGCCAAACTGCCTACAACCACACATGCGGCGCCACATTGAATGATGGATAGGGCGGAAAAGCGGCTACTTTGTCGATAGGATATCCGAGCAGCCAAAATGGTGGCTGCTGCTATAAGAAGGCCAAACAATCCATAAGCGCTTGGTTTTATTCCAAGCTGTTCGATAAAAACGAATGGAGCTTCTTGATAAAATCCAAATAAAATCCCATTTGTTGCTCCGATTAAAAGGATGTGACCCCATAGTGCACGACTTCTGATCATTTCAATAAATAAATGAAAGATCTCATTGATGGATAGACGCTTATTCTGTGCAGGTCGAGTCTCTGGTAAGCAAAAAAATGACCAGATAGATAAGCCCACAGCGAGGACGACTAACGCCCAAAAATTGGCTCTCCATCCCAAAAACTCGCTAATAAATCCTCCTAGCACAGGACCGATGGCAGGAGAAAAAGCCAAGGCTCCGGACATGATTGAAAATAGTTTTGTTCGCTCTTCCCCCTCATAGGAATCACGCAAGATTGTTTGTGTAATGACGGAGCCAACACTAGCTCCAAAGGCTTGCAAAAAACGCCAAGCTAAAAGAGCTTCTATACTTGCAACGTTTGCGCATGCCAACGTTCCTATTCCATACACGAATAGACCCATTAGCATGGCATTTCGCCGTCCACACCAATCAGAGATAGTTCCCCATAATAAAACGCCAACCGCAAATCCTAAAAAATAAATCGATAGAGTCATCTCTACCATAGAAGCACTGGTTAATAATCCATTCGCCACATTTGGCAGCGCGGGAGTGTATATGGTTTCACTAATCTGTGGAAAACCCACTAAGGCAATAAGCAAACCTATCGAAAGGTTCCTTTGGCTGTTTTTCATGACTCATCTCCTAAAGAATTAATCGTTTGTATGTTCTAATTGTAAACAAATGAATAATTGTTTAGAATACATCTTATTGTCATTAACTCGTAACCAGAGGTTAACAATGCCAGATTTATCTCAAATGGAAACCTTTGTTTTGACCTCTGAACTGGGTAGTTTAGCAGCGGTGGCTCGAAAGCTGGGCATTTCACCGGCGGCCGTAAGCAAACAGCTTACTAGACTTGAAAAAGAGTTAGGATTACAACTATTGATGCGCTCGACACGCCGAGTAGAGCTAACTGAGGTTGGGATCAATTATTGTCTACAGTGCCAACGCATCCTTGAAGAGGTTGAAGAGGCCTCCGCATTGATTTCGCAAGTAAAGGCAGTCCCGTATGGAGTGTTAAAAATTGTCAGTGGCAGGCATTTTGCAGCCTCTTATATCGTGCCGCATATGAAAGAATTCCTCTTAAAATATCCGGAAATAGAGCTCAATTTGGAGCTTGCTGAGAGAGTTCCCGATTTAAATTTAGAAGCGATCGATGTGTTAATTGGGATGAGCATTTCGGTAACGGGGGATGCCATCCAAAAAAGAATCGCGACGACCTCCTATTCATTTTGTGCGTCTCCCGATTATTTAAAGCAGTTTGGCATCCCCACAAAACCAGATGATTTAAAAAACCATCGCTATATTACCCATAGCATGCGAAAGCCGGACAACGAACTTGTGTTTCGCAACAAGGAAGTTATTACCGTTTCTCCGTATATTCGCGCCAATGATGCGCAAACCATGTTAGATTTTGCATTAGAAGGTTTGGGTATTGTGAAACTTCATCATTACGTCGTTAAAGAGCATCTAGAGAGCGGGGCATTGCAAGAGCTATTGAGTGCTTACAACACTTCTGAAATTCCGATTTATGTTGCCTATCCTCAACGCCGCTACATTTCTTCGAAAACGCGATGTTTCATTGATTTTATTGTCGGGAAAATAAAACAACCATAGCAATTCCGATACCTCAATACCGCTAAAAAATTCGTACGTCCTTAAAAAGTCATGGCGAGGCGAAGCAAGAAGGTAGCCAGAGCGGGACGCCGGCTACCTTCTTGCTTCGCTTCGCCATGACTTTTTAAGGACGCATAAAAATTCAACGCAAAGACGCAAAGAGGCCGAGAAAAGAGAATATGATTGCCTTAAAGTTTGCGTAAGGTGAGTAATTGAGGGCCTTGATCACCTTTGCTGTGGAAACTTTCGGTCATCTAACTGTTCTTCTCTGAGGCTGTAAAAAAATTGCTTTCGAGTCATATTCGAAATTATTTTTTGAGAGCTTAAGATAAGTTAAATACCGAAAGGACGGTATGTCTATGATGGAATTGTTAGCCGGTTATTGTCGCCAATGCTTTTTCTAACCACTCGTTAGAGTTTGTTTCGATGAGAGCAACCGGTACCTCAGCTTTAGTTAAAGCAAGATCTAATTGTGCCACAAATTTACCATATTCAGGTACAGCTTGTATTTCTTGGCCCAGTAACAATAAGGACGAGAGCCCCTCATTAACCACTTCATCCACATGCTTCCCTAAAGAGGCTGTTTCTTTGGCTTGAATTTTTGGATCGACTTTTCGTTTTTCTTGCGATGTACTGTATTGTTTGAGTGCATCAAAAAAGTCGAATCCTGTACTTATAAACCGAATATATTTTTGCAGGTTATGATGTCTAAAAATCGTCTCAAAAATCGGCTCCTGTACCTCGGTTACCATCGTATTGAATAATTTTGTATATTTTGTACGCGGTTTTTGTTTCTCGATTTCTTTAAAACCATTTAGCATCTCTATACGTTGATTCAAATGATCGACAGCATATCCTTTTTTCGTGTCTTCTTTTATCTGTTTTTGAATTAAATCAATTTGCTTGCTTAGTGAGTTAAGATGGTCAGGAGGGGCGTATCTGGCTAATTTCTTAAAAAACACCTCAAATAAACGTCTTGGTAAAGATTTTCCCATAGAGACGCAGCTTTTTAAAAAACTAGAACTATATAAAGTAGATAACAGGGGGCCACCAATGGGGTTTTCTTTAACCGATCTTTGCTCTTTTCCTCTTGTGTCAATATTTTCGATCTGTGAATGGATAGAAATTAACATTTTTAATATTAGTGCTTTAGGATAATTTGGTAATATATTTGCTTCTGGCCCTAATATATTTTCTAGCACTTGTGAGTGAGCTAGTAGGAAGGGTAATTCTTCTGCCATGGTTGTCATTTTATCCATTTGCTTAGCAAGGTTTGTTAAACCCTTCAATGCTTCAAGGTTCACATGAAATTTAGGGAGTTTAGGCAACTGCTGCAGCTGTTTAACGCAATCAACAACAGAGAATTTGCTTTGTTGAACATCTTTAAAATATCGAAAAAATTTTTCTAAGAATTCACAGTAATTGTGTGGAGACATGGGATCATATTGTGCATTCAAATGGTCGATCTCTGTATTTCCACTCTCAGAACTTACCCATTGCGCGCGAATTTGTTCAAGAGAGGATAAGACGTTTTCTTGCCTAACACCCAAGATAGGGGCTAAAAATCCTAGAAGAGGAACAACAACCTTCAGATAAAATGGATTGTCACGTGCTGTAGAGTTCCAGAAATTCCTAAGACTAAAAAATCCATTATCTTCAAAATGTTGAGCCCTGATAAAAGTCTCCTGATCATGGGAGGATAATGCGTTCCAATCCTTGTCTGCAAGAGGAAGCTCAGGTTTAACGGGGGGAGAAGCTGGCGGTAAAATGGCCTCTGCAATAGGGGAATCTAAAAGACCATTTGCTAAGGGAACGCCTTGTACGTTTTCTGGCCTTAAGCCTAGCCCTTCTGCGTCTTCCGCCGCGGCTTTATCGGCTATTGGTTTAGGATCATCTAGCACAGCTGCAGGCTCAGCTATCTCATCAATGTCGTCATGGAAGACAATCTCTGGAATATCAATGTCATCCATTGAATCCTCCTCCTCTTCTAACGATCCTATCAAAAAAACCGCTTCTCCTACGGAAGAATCCGCAGGGGAAGATAAAATGTGCAGCGTTGAATCAGTAGCCGGTTTATCAAGTTCATCAGGATTTAGATGGAGTTTATCGAGAAGGACAGCTTCGATTGTTTTATAATTGTTGAGAATATCAAAACAGTCTGTTAATAAATTAAAGTTAATGTTGTGAGTTTGATTGCAATAGTTATTTAGTTCATCGATAAAAAGTTTATTTGTTTTTAAGTTGTTTGGTACATAATTTAGGAGCTTCTGTCTCATATGGTTCTGAGCAAAATGATCAATGGCGTGAGTTGTAATTTCCAATGTTTTAGCAAAAAACGCATACGTGAATAGACGTTTACTGATGCAATAAACGAATTTCTGTAGACCACTTAAATTATTGTAATCAGTGGTTTCTGCTTCTATATGTCCAAAAATGTCTTTAGTTGTTTCAACTACCTTTTTATTCTCAATATTTCTCACTGTAGGGAGGGTTTTATGATAAAAAAAAGAAACTGCCTGTATATCAGCTATTCTAGAACTGTAATTGGAAGTTAGGTATGAGTTATTTGATTCGTTTTGCATACTATTGCTTCACTTGTTTTTTTTGTTTTAATGAAGAACTCTATAAACTTCAGTTTATATTATAATTCAATTTTAAATCAATTAAAATATCGGCATAACAGAAATTACAAGTAGTGTATAGGTAGCGTCTGAACTGTTACGGAAATTATTATTAATCGGTGCCCTTGAAAAATGCTTGACTTTCCAATAGTTTTGATCGCATAAGAAGCATGGAGGAAATATTGGTCTTGATTATCTTTGCCATCGAAAAAGTAATCATTGTCCAAATACTCGTTCGAAATTCAAAGGATTAAAAGATGGATTTTAACATCTACGACTTGTTATTGATGGCTAAAGCGCAACAGTATGATTTTTCTAAAGGAGGGCGAGAGCGATCTAACGAAGATGTCCGGCTGGCCTTTTATGCGATTAATGCATTGATTAAACCGGAGGTTACTTATGAGGTTGGGGCTTTTGAGGCACAATTTTCAAAAACGATAAAAGAATTTTTACCTCAAACAAGGGTGGTGGCGTTTGAAGCCAATCCCTATAACTATGCAGAATGGAAAAGCAGAGAAAAAACGGCCGCTATTGAGTATTTGCATCTTGCCATTTCCGATCATATTGGAGAGTCTGATTTTTTTGTGCAGCGCAGATCACATGGAGAACCTGTTGAAGCTGTGCATGGCAGTAATTCCCTTCTTCTAAGAACGGACAAAGAGGTGGAATATGAAGTCATCAAAGTCCCTACGACAACACTTGCAAAGTATGCAAAACAATGCGGATTAGAGGAGAAGAATTTTACGGCATGGATTGACGCAGAAGGTTCATCCGAAGCTGTGTTAAAGGGAGGAGGAGATCTTTGGAAGCATTGTTCAGCTTTAATGATTGAGGTAGAAGAGCTAGCCTATTGGAAAGATCAGTGGCTATTTTGGGAGGTCGCTGAATTTCTGATGCAACAGGATTTCGTTCCCATCATCCGTGATTTTGAATATGAACACCAATTTAATGTCATTTTTATAAAGAAAGTCCTTTTAAGAAATCCAGGTGTACGCGACTTCTTGGTACGCTATTTTGGAGAGAGTTAGTTCGCGAGCGGTCAGGCTCTTTTGTGCGTTCTTAAAAAGTTAACAACCTGCGTTAACAGATTAGATATCTACTTTGAATCCTAAGGCAACCTTATACACGCGCCTCCTTA
>Ga0207102_1102_pt1 | contig 15789 bp, 12 predicted proteins | sample Alteio_BWMinHeat_80_FD_153573 | JGI IMG/M metagenome (GOLD analysis project Ga0207102, IMG submission 153573) | Enriched cells from forest soil in Barre Woods Harvard Forest LTER site, Petersham, Massachusetts, United States -... | ecosystem: Environmental > Terrestrial > Soil > Temperate forest >... | reverse complement strand
TGATCATCAGCCAGTGACGTCTAGAAGCATGAGTAGCGAAATTCTCTGGCACGTAAGCCTGGAAATTCCCGAGAAAGAGAAAAATCGTTAACACAGCGCCCGAATAGAGTTGCCAGTAGAAACCATACATCCGACCCCGAAAGAACTCAGTATTCACTAGGCGCGTATTCCTCCTCAGTGTCGCGTAGAGGCTGCATCCGTTCTTTCCATAATTGTTCCTGAGTGGCTGCGTCAGAAAATTCGATATCAGCGGCAACTTGAATCTCCTGTTTGAGGAGATCGTTTCTCCTTAGATCAGTCTCAACCCAGCGCAGCGTTGTAAATGTGTTGGAGTGTTGTGCCGGAAACTTCTTGTCGTAAATCGGCAGTTCAATCGCTAGCCGATGCAAAACCACATCGAACCTTCCTACCGCGGGGCCGATCTCTTTGTAAATCGCGATTTGGGCAGGAATCGAGCCCTGCATTGAACCGCGCACCTGCGCAATGTCCTTACCCAGTCTCCGTCTCTCTGCTGAATCGGCCAGCAATTGACCGGCTTCTTTGCCCATAGCGCCAATTGCATCTCCTGCGACGGAGGAAACACCCACAAAGAGCAGCAGAAATACAATGCTAAGCACCAATACTCGCCGCTGAACTGAAGTGTTCTGATCCCGGCTCTCGATTTTCTTCCATATCGAAGGCATAGGGATCATGAACCCCGCACCGAGCACGGCGGTGATTATGGCGACGGGGAATATGTGCAGGTAACCGTGCGCCACATCATCAGCGGTATTGAATGCCAAGATCGCTAGACAAAGAGAAAGGCCTAGTACCAAACCGACGAATATTGCAAACGGCGGCGTTTGCGAGGAGGCCACTGGCTGGTCTGTTTCACTTTTATCAAGAGTGATTTCTGCCTGCACAGACGTGGCTTGTGCCGCTGATGTAGTTGCGATAGGGGCGCCACAATTCGAGCAGGCTTCCGCATCAGCAGTCAGATCCAAAAAACAGTTGTGACATCGCATTGTCATATTTTCTTGACGCACGTGTCGTGCGCAAAGAGCAGGCTCTCACAGCATGCCGGGGTATTCTTACGCGATTCGCACAGGGTTTACAACGCCTTTCGGTGCCGTATTCCTCCAGGCCGCCTGAATCGCGTTGGGCGCCGTCAATTTTAGGCAGCGATGATCTACCGGGCGTTGGGAGTCTGCCGGAGCGTTGCCCTAGCGGAGTTACATCCGGGGCAAGGATCGCTTTTGACGTAACGATAGAATCGCGGCTGTCCTCGGCCGACCCAGTACGGAGCTTCGTAGTTATCAATCCCTGGGCCGGCGCTCATGAAGCTGAAGAAAACGTGACGGGAGGGCCTGACGACAATTCCTGCGTGCCCATGCCACACGATCAAGTCCCCGGGCTGGGGATGCATAACGCGTTGAAAGCCTTCGACCCCATCGTAGAGATCGTCGGAGTCCACGTACACGTAGGGGAAGCCCGCTCGTTCGTAAATCGCGTGCACCAGGTGAGAACAGTCGTGCTCAGAATATCGAAGCCCTTTGGAATCGAGTGCTGCCGCGATCACTGCCAGCCCATCGTCCGGACTCAGGGTCCGGGCAACTTTTCGCGCATGATTCCCTTTTGCGGCCGGCGGGGTGGGGTTGGAAGTCCCGGTTGACTGAGGGGCCGATTGCGCCGATGAGAGGGACAGGGCAATCCCAAAAAACAAAACCAGGATTTCGTGCTTCAACAGAACCAGCATCGTTCCTATTCTGATGCCGAATTCTGCCGCCGAGGAGATTACCGTCGTGCAGGAACCGGAATCACTCAAAGTAGGCAGCCGCTGGAGCCCGTGATCCGCGGACACGCGGAGCGTAGCCGTGCAGGGCTTACAGCATCGCTCAAAGTGAACTGGAGATGATCCCCAGCCTCTATTTCGGCGGCTCTAAACGTTGCCGGGCCGGAGACGGCTTCGCGGAAGAATCAGGCTGCGCGCCGTTGGTGGCAGGAGTCGCGCTGTTCGCCGTCGACGCTACCGTTTCCAGATCGCCAGCCTTGTACTTCGGCTCGCTGACGTAACCGTGGACGTGATTCTTGCTGATGGTGTTGATCACGAGTTCAACCGGCATCTTCGAATCCGCGGCGTAGAAGGTTACCGGTTCATAGATATTGACGTGCTTCTTCGACACCTTGAAGTCATCGACCAGCATTTCAAGGTCGGCGTATTCGTGCTTGGTGCTGGCCTTGTGCAGTTTCACGCCCACAGGACCTTCGCGCGTAAACTGTCCGCTCTTGTCGAGGTCAAACTCGTAGTAACTGCGTTCACCCTTCTTTTCAAGCAGGACGAGCTCTTCGTGGGTGGTGGCAATCGAGCCCTGCAGTTCGGTGCGGGCGCTCGAGAGATCCTGGCGAGTCGCGTCGATCTGCTTGCCTTGATCGTCGATCTGCCCCTGCATTTTCTTCCACCGTGGATCTTCGATGCGGTGGCGCGTGGCGGCGGCAGTTAGCGGCGTGCGATAGGCGCCGGCATGCACGGGCTTCGCCTTCTCCGCCTGTTCGGCGGCGCGTTCAGCGTTCAGCGCATCGAGTCGGCTGTTCAACGCGGTGACTTGGTCGCGGTTTGCGTTCAGGGCGGAAGTAACGGCGTTGTTTTGCTCGGTGAGTTGCTGGGATACGTTGTGCTCGTGGTAGGCATATCCGCCAGCCCCTACCAGGGCCACCCCAAGGGCGGCGACAGCGGCACGGAATCGAGCAACGGAACCGGCTAGAGACAGTAATTCGGCCATGGGAGATTCTCCTCGTCTGGTTCTTTGCAGCAAATCGACTGCCAACCTGAGTGGATCGAATCGGTTGAAAAATAAGGCGCTTTTGCCGTCAAGGGAGGGCCTGCCTCCCTCGAATTTTCCGTGCAGCGTGAAATCCTTGCCAGTTACGACGATGATTGAGATTTCAAAAGGCGCTCGGGCGCGACGCTGCGCCAGGCCTCTTGGAGCCAGCTGGCGGAAGTCTTTGGCGGTCATGGCAAGAGATCCTGCGAGAAACTAAGCACAGCCTTGCCGTCTATCACCTCGAACGGCGTCATCCCGACCGTAGCCGTTTTTCCGGCGGACGGAGGGATCTCGCGCGGGTCGTATTCTTTCTCTGTGTGCACGCGAGATCCCTCGCCCCGCTGACGAAAGCGCGGGTCTCGGGATGACGCCTCGTCCTTGGCCGAAGGCGGAAGAGCGGCGGTGGTAGACTTCCGGCCATGAGCGATGCCGCCGCAGGCCCCGCACTCTATCTGGTCGCCACGCCTATCGGCAATCTCGAAGACATCACCCTCCGCGCCCTTCGCGTCTTGAAAGAAGCAGACGTGATCGCCTGCGAAGACACCCGTCAAACGCAGAAGCTGCTCAATCATTATGCAATCATGACCCGCACCACCAGCTACCACGAGCACAACGAAATGACGAAGTCGGCGGAACTGGTGAAAGAAATGCAGGAAGGAACAAGCGTCGCCTTGGTCACCGACGCTGGCATGCCCGGCATTTCCGACCCCGGCTACCGCCTGATCGCGCTGGCCATCCGCCATCATCTGCCGGTGGTGCCGATCCCGGGGGCGTCGGCGTTTCTGGCGGCGCTGGTTGCAAGCGGCCTCCCCACCGATTCCTTCCGCTTCAGCGGATTCCTCCCCGCCAAACGCGGCGAGCGCCGCGCCGCCCTGGAGCAGATCAAGACCTCTCCCCGCACCCAAGTCTTCTACGAAGCCCCGCACCGCGCAGTCGAGTCCCTCGAAGACGTCTGCGAAGTCCTTGGAGAATCACGCCACGTGGTGATCGCCCGCGAAGTCACCAAACTCCACGAGGAATTCCTCCGCGGCCGCGCCGGAGAAGTGCTGGCAAACCTAAAGGCGCGTGAAGTCGTGAAGGGCGAGATCACACTCCTAATCGGGAAAGCTGAAGAACAAGACGCTCGTGGAGCGGCGGACGCCTCGTCCGCCCGGCTTTCCATCCGTCAACGGGTGGAGCAGATCATGACCGAAGAAAAAGTGGACGAAAAAACTGCACTGAAGAAAGTGGCAAAGGAGCGGGGAGTGTCGAAGAGCGAGGCGTATCGGGAATTGCAGCGGGGGAAGTGAGGCCTGCGTGAGTCGCTAAGCCGCGATCCTAATTTGATAGTGCATTAGTGCCTACAGCAAAACGCATACTCAACAAATGGTCCCTGCCATACGAATTCGCCGTGCTTATCGATGTAGCCAATCGAATCCTGAGTGGTAACCAGACTCAAGCCGTTGTAAAAACTCTCGGCGCTGTAGAACCTAGGTTCGATAACCATCCGCCCCTTCAGATCAATGAACCCGCGTCGGAGGAGAGAAACCAATTTGGGGCGCTTTCTCCTGGACTCTTGCCAACCCTTCCGAGAAATCGCGCGCTAGATTGAATCTGCACTCAATCACAGGGTTGCCCTTCGTATCAATAAAACCACAGTGCTTGTTCACTTTAACTACAGCGCGGCCTTCGCAGAAGCTATTCGCCTCGTGGAAGCCGCCATCGAAGGCGAACGCGCCTGTCGTATCGATGAACCGATAGTCTCCTCCTGAGCAGACGGGAGCCAGACCATTCACAAAGTAGCCAGACTTTGTGTCTTCAATCCGACCTGCTACCTGGCGCGTACCAGAGAAACGCGGCGTAATCTTGAAGACGCCTGACGGATCAACGTAGCCCCACAGATTTCCTACCTTGGCTGCAGCCAGGCCCTCGGAAAAACCGTAGGCGTTGTGGAAAACAGCCGGTGTTAGCTCGACCCCCTTTTGATCTACAAAACCGTACCGTCCTGGCACCCGGAAGTCGCCAACCTTGAATAGTGAAAACCCCTCTCGAAGAGGACCCAGATAGTCGTACTTCGGCTGAAGTACGAAACTGCCGGTTCGATCGACGATTCCCCATTTGTCTTTGACCGAAACGCTGGCAAGCCCGTCGCGGAACCTCAGGTAGCTCCACGGCTTTGGCTGGATAACAAATTCGCCGCTCGCATTGATGACTCCCCAGCGTCCTCGAACCTCAACTGCCGCCAGCCCTTCGTAAAATCGAGTCCCATAGTCAAAAATGGGATCAATGACGCCCTCGCCTTTGTTATTGATGTAGCCAACCTTGAAGCGAGTCTTGCTTCGACGCTGGCGGACGAAGATGGGGAATAGGATTGCGTCTTCCATTGTGCCAAGAAACATCGCGACCACGGGCGGACCGAAGCTGTCGAGCTTCGCTAAACGGGACAGCCGAGGGCGGCTGTCCCCACATAAGCACCACTACTTCCCCGCCAGTTCCTTCTTCACCGCTTCGCTCACTATCTTCCCATCCACCCGCATCCCGGCGGCGTTGAAGCGGGCCATGGCGTTTTTCATCACCGTCCCCATTTCCTTCATGGTGGGCGTGCCCATCTCAGCGATCGCGGCCTTCACTCCAGCAACGATCTCCACCTCCCCGGCTGACTTCGGCATGTAGGTTTCAATCAGCACAATTTCCGCGGCTTCCTTATCCGCCATTTCCTGCCTTCCGCCTTTGGTGAACTGCTCGACGGATTCCTTGCGCTGCTTGATCAGCGTGGCCAGCACGGCCTGCGATTCTTTCTCGTCGAGTTCCGCCATCTTTTCGATCTTGCGGTTCTGCAGGGCGCTCTTGACCATGCGCAGCGTGGAGAGGCGGGCTTCGTCCTTCGCCTTCATGGCGGTGACGATATCTTTCTGAATCTGTTCAGTCAGGCTCATGAGTGGATTATAGACGCGCTCCCGACAAAGAAACTGGGGCCGCTAACTCAACTCACCCAATCCAAAAACTTGTACCAAGCCCCCGCAAACGGCAAGAACCACGGCCGCCCGTTGTACAACCCCAGCGGCGCTCCGGGGAATTTAATCCCGACGAACGGATTCTCCGGCTTGTCCCCCGCCATCATCTCCGCGATCTTCTGCCCCTGATATGTCGCCATGGCCACGCCGTGCCCCGCATATCCCACCGCGTAGTACATACCGTCCATCTGCCCCGCGTGCGGCATGATGTCGAACGCGAAATCGAGCGTCCCTCCCCACACATAATCGATCTTGGCGTCGCTCAGTTGCGGGTAGACGTCGATCATGCCGCGCCGCAGAATCTCCGCGCTCTGCCTCACCGTCTGGCTGGTCTCGGGGAAAAACGCCGCGCGTCCGCCGAACAGCATGCGCCGGTCGGGCGTGAGCCGGTAGTAGTAAAGATAATTCTTCGAGTCGTAGATCATCCGGTTGCGCGGACTAAGTTCGTGCGCCAGCTTTTCCGGCAGAATTTCCGTCGTGATGATGAACGATCCAATCGGAATGAGCTTCTTCTGCAACGCCGGAGTCGCGCGGCCCGTATACCCGCTGGTCCCGACAAACACATCGTGGGCCCAGACCGCCCCGCGCGATGTAGTCAACTTCCATCCCGCCTCGCCCTTCCGCGATTCGTGCTCAATCTTCTGCACGCGCGCATTCTCGAAGATCTCCGCCCCTGATTTCATCGCCGCGCGGCCGAGTCCCGCCACATACCGCGCCGGATTGCACCCCGCGCTCACTTCATCGACCATGCCGCCGTAATAAATGGACGATCCGATCTCCGCGCTCAAGTCATTCTTCTGCACCACGCGCAGCGTGTGATTAAACTCCCGCGCAATCACTTCCGCCTGCCGCGCGTAGTCGTCGAAATGTTTCTGCTTGCAGGCGACTTCCAGATGCCCGCAGCGAAAAAAGTCGCACTCAATCCTTTCGTCACGCACGATCTGTTCCACGCAATCCATCGAAGCCAGCGACGCCGCGTACATACGCTGCGTGAGTTCGCGCCCATACATCGAGATGAGCTGGTTCACCCCCAGCTTCATCCCAGTCAGCACCATGCCTCCGTTGCGCGAACTGGCTCCCCACCCAATCGTTTCCGATTCCAGCACGGCAACCTTTGCCCCACGTTTCGCCATCGTACGCGCGGCAGACAGGCCGGTGAACCCCGCGCCAATCACGGCCACGTCGACCACTTCCGGCAGCGGCCGCGACAAATCCGTCGCCGGAAACCCGGTGGTGGTAAGCCAGTAATTGTGTTCCAGCAAGCCCATGCAGCGCGTATCCTGTGTTCCCCCGTGGCCCCTGCCTGCCCTGACGCCGGAAGGGTGGTTTAGCTTCTGGCGTATTGCGGTGTCGCGGGCGACTGAGCATTCTACCAGCGCCCCTCGCCCCATCCGGCGGTACATGTACTCGCGGTTACGGCAGAGTGCTTGCGCGGCCACCTCGGTAATCTTGCCGGGGTTACTGTCTGCCCCTAGTCTTAGAAAGGAATAGTCTGAAGAAGGAAAGCCTGGAAATCGAACGCATGTCCCTACGCTGCCTCCTGTTCACCGCTGACCAGCGAACCGCCGAGCCCATCCTCCAGGTGCTGACGGGTCTCGGTGTTGAGGGCGAACACTGCTCCGAGGCTGTGACCGCGGTCGAGAGAGTCACGAATGAGCCCTTCCAGATCGTCATCATTGACTGGGACGCGCAGCCCGAAGCCGCATTGCTTCTGACGACGGCGCGCGAGCGCAAGGCCTCCGCTCGTCCGCTCACACTGGCGATTGTGAGCGACGATGCCAGCGTCCCCAAGGCTCTGCAGGCGGGCGCAAACTCAATTCTGCGCAAGCCCATCATGATCAACCAGGTCAACGACACGTTGACCACCGCTCGCGATCTGCTGCGCGCCAAGCAGGAATCGGCGGCCAGCGCGGCCCATGCGGCTGCGGCAGGAACGTCCAGCGGATCCACCTTCGCGAGTTCGACGGCCGCTCTTCCCTCCAGCACAGATCCGGGGAACGAGAAGACACTGCGCGCGGGAGAGTTTCTGCACTCGGCAGGCACCACCCCGGGTGCGCATTTTGATACTGATTCCGATATTCACCGGGCAGCGAACCATTCGGCCGACCCCGTCGATCCCTTGAAAGATCTGGAGCCGGTCGCAGCGTCCGTGGCAGAGGAGAAGCCTGCTCCTCTTCCTCCGCTCGCACCGGGCGAGACTCGCGGACTGCAATGGTATTTGAATGCGCGGGCGGGAACGCTGCCGCCTCTTCCGGCGCAGGCAGAGTCTCATCCGCCAGCTCCCGCGAAGCCCGACCTGCTCGGCTTCGAACAGACACCCACAAATTCCGACGATGGGTCTGCCGGCAGTTCCGGCGAACCCCATTGGGCTCCCACTCCAGCTGCGCCTTCCGTGCTTCCAGCTCCGAAACACGACCCCGAGCACGAGCAGAAAGCCGAAGCCAAACTCTTCGCCTACATCTCCGGAGAAGAAGATACGCCCGACGACCAGCCCCGTAGAAGTTTCCGGCTGCCCAAGGGCCCAATCGTCGTCGCCTTGACGCTGGCCGCCTGTGCGGTGTTAGCTGCCCCGCAAGCCCCCTGGCATCCCCAGGTGCGCGTTCTCTGGAGCCACGGCCGCCAGTCCTTGCACGCCTGGCTCAATCCGCAGCCTGTGACCATCGCGCCCGCTCCCGAATCGCACGAGAGCTTTGGCCGAGCCGGAGACGAGTACAAGCTCCCGGTAGCTGAAACCATTCCTGACGCAACCACGGATCCGTCGCAGATTCATGTCGTCCCGGTCATCGATCCGACCAAGAAGCCGAACACCAGTACCAATCCAGATCAGCCCGTCCAGGATCCTACGAACACGAGCCCCACGGATCAGGCGCAGCCGCCAACGACTCAGGGGCAAGGAGATCCGGCTCAGGGAAATCCGGCGCAACCGAATCAGACTCAGCCAAATTCGGCTCCGCAGAATGCAGCCCCGGACAACCAGCCGGCTCCCCAGACGGCCGCGCCGGTCACCCAAGCATCTCCGTCAGCAACAACGCCCGGTGCCAGCCAGCCCACACCCGTGCCGGTCGAGCCGCCGCATTCTGAAACGCCGACGGCAATGGCACCGCCTCCGATCGCAACTCCGCCGGCACCGCGACCCGCACAACCCCACTACACCGCTGCTCCCGCGAACGTCCCTTCGAGCCTGAAGTCGCAAATGGCCTCCATGACTCCCGACGCCAGCGGCAACAAGCCGCCCGAGGCCGCCATGCAGTCGATTGAGCCAGTTGCCGTCACCGAAGCCTCAGAGCGGGCTCTGCTGACCGACCAGCCCGCCATCGACTACCCAGCCAACGCCAGGGGCCAGCAGGGAACCGTGATCCTGCAAGTCCTGATCGGCCGCGACGGCACCGTACAAGACGCCAAGTTCCTGCAAGGCTCCCTGGCCTTTGCGCGCACCGCCATCGACGGCGTAAAGCTCTGGAAGTTCAAGCCCTACAGCATGAACGGCCGCCCCGTCTCGGTCCAGACCAACATGACGATGGCTTTCAAGCCCTAGGATAAGTCCTTTGTTGTGAGCATCTTTACAAATTTATTGTCATTGCCGTAGTTGTTGTCATCCCGAGCGAACCTAGGGATGACACCTCGTAGAAAGAATGACATCGACATCGGGTAACGCACGCCCTGCTAGCACGTCTCTTATGTAAGCCGCTCCCGGGCCGCGTTACCGAAGAGGCTCAATTCAAGCAGCCAGGGGATCGCAACCCGCATCCTACAGAGATATAATAGGCAGAGTTTCTCCGGAAGTAGCCCCTTCCAGAAGAAGACCAAAATTGATGTCCATGAAAACCAAAGCAGCGATTCTCGTCACCTCCTTCGCCGTATTACTTTTCGTCGTGGTCGGTTCCCTCGGAGGCGTGCACGCCTCCTCGAGCGACGGCTCCTACCGCCAGCTTCAGGTGTACAGCGAAGTGCTCTCGCGCGTGCGCAGTGAGTATGTCGAAGAGCCCAACATTCCCAAGGTGACCGACGGCGCTCTGCACGGCCTGGTCGAGTCGCTCGATTCGAACTCGAGCTACATGACCGCCGACGCCTATAAAGCGTTCAAGGCGCACAAGACCGAATCCAAGGGCGAGATCGGCGCGGTGGTCTCGAAGCGCTTCGGCTACGCCGACGTAGTTGCGGTGTTGCCGGGCTCTCCCGCCGAGAAAGCCGGCATTGAGCCGACGGACATTTTCGAATCGATTGAAGGCAAAAGCACCCGCGACATGTCTCTGCCCGAAATTCGCAGCCTGCTGGTTGGCACCCCAGGCTCGACTCTGAACGTTGCGGTAGTCCGCGCCCGCAAAGCCGAGCCGCAGAAGATGTCGATCACCCGCGACATCGTCAGCATCCCGCCCGTCTCCGACAAAATGATGGACGACGGTATCGGCTACGTGAAAGTCGACGCCTTGACCAAAGGCAAGCAGCAGGAAATCGCCTCGAAGATCAAGTCGCTGGAAAAATCGGGCGCGAAAAAAATCCTGCTCGACCTCCGCAACTGCGCTGAAGGTGACGAGAGCGAAGGCGTTGCCGTCGCCAACCTCTTCCTGAATCACGGCACGATCACATATCTGCAAGGCCAGAAATTTCCCCGTGAAGCCTTCAACGCCGATCCGGCGAAAGCGATCACCACTCTGCCGCTCGCAGTTCTCGTGAACAAAGGCACCGCAGGCGCAGCCGAAGTAGTAGCCGCCGCGATCCTCGAAAACGCCCGCGGCGACTTAATCGGCGACAAAACCTTCGGCGAAGGTTCCGTCCAAAAGACGATCGACCTCCCCGATGGCGGCGCCCTGATCCTCTCCGTTGCGAAATATTATTCGCCCAGCGGCAAAGCGATTCAAGACAACGCCATCACTCCCAACGTGCTAGTCGCGGACGTAGACGACGCCGCCGGTGACGGCGCCGGCCCCGAAGACGAGGACAGTGCCACGCCCTCCACCGACCAGGACGCGAAGCCGAAAAATACGGTAGACGATCAGCTGAACAAAGCCGTAGAAGTCCTTAAAAGCCGCGCCAGCTAGCCTCCGCCCGAAAGATTTGTCGCACACACAACTTTGTCATCCTGAGGCCCGCGTTCTTTGCGGGCCGAAGGACCTATGCAATCGCTCGCAGCGTCGATGCCGCCGGCGAGTACAGAGATCCTTCGCTTCGCTCAGGACGACAAGGTGGTTTTCTCGGCTCAGTCCCGAGCGCGGTTTGCTGCGAGCAACGCCTCCCCGGCACGATCCGCCCAAAATGCTATCCTGACCTCCACCACCCATGAAGTCGCTCTACGAAAATCTCCCGTCGGTCGAAATTGGCGGACGCCGCCTCGTCGGCCGCGTCCTCTTCGGCCTGCTCGTGCTCATCGCCGCGCTGGTAGGAGCGACTGCGGGCCTACTCCTCGTCTACACCACTGACCTTCCCCAGGTCGACGCGCTGGAAAACTATCGTCCCAGCTCCATCACCGAACTCTACGACGATCATGGCCGCGTGATTGGCTCCTTCGCGCTGCAGCGCCGCGTCGTCGCCACCTATGACGAGTTCCCGCCAGTGCTGCGCGATTCTCTGGTCTCCATCGAAGATAAAGATTTCTACAGCCACTCCGGCATCAATTTCTTCCGCATCATGGGCGCCGCCTATCGCGACATCGAATCCGGCGGCAAGGTGCAAGGCGCATCGACTCTGACCATGCAACTCGCCCGCAATCTTTTTCTGTCGCCCGACCGCCGCTGGCAGCGCAAAGTGCAGGAAGCGATGCTGGCCATCCAGATCGAGCGCCGCTTCACCAAGCCGCAAATTTTCACTCTCTACGCCAACCAGATTTTCCTCGGCCACAGCGTCTACGGATTCGAAGCCGCGAGCGAATTTTATTTCAGCAAGCCGGCGAAAAAGTTGACCCTCGAAGAAGCCGCCCTGCTCGCCGGCCTGCCCAAAGGCCCGGCTGTCTATTCGCCGATCAATCATCCCGACCGCGCTCAGAAGCGCCGCAACCTGGTGATCAACGCGCTTCTGGAAGACGGAAAAATCACCGCCTCGCAAGCCGCCGACGCCCGCTCCGCCCCGGTGACTCTCCATCTGGCCCACGATCCGAATTCGCTGGCCCCATATTTTGTCGAAGAAATCCGCCGCTACCTGGAAAATAAATACGGCACCGATCAGGTTCACGAAGGCGGCCTGAAAGTTTACACATCGCTCGACGTAGATTTACAGAAAGCCGCGAACCAATCGGTACTCGACGGCCTCGCCGCCTACGAACGCCGCCACGGCTGGAAGGGCCACCTCGAAAATGTCGTCGACGGTGGCGCCGTCATCGAAAAGTATTCTCACCCCGACTGGGACGACGAGCCCGAAGCCAACGGCTATATTCATGCGCTCGTGACATCATCCGGCACCGGCATCGCCACCCTAAAATTCGGCCGCTATACCTCCGCCCTCGGCCAGCCCGACGCCGCCTGGACCCAGCACAAACTCGCCGACATCCTCAAGTCCGGCGACATCTGCTACGTGAAAATTCTCTCATTGGCCGCGAACGGCGCCGCGAAAGTCAGCCTCGAACAGGACTCCGGCGCGCAAGGCTCCCTCCTCGCCATCGACAACGCCACCGGCGGCATCAAAGCCATGGTCGGCGGACGCGACTTCAACGAATCCAAATTCGACCGCGTCACCCAATCCCTGCGCCAGGTCGGCTCGTCGTTCAAGCCCTACGTCTACACCACAGTCATCGACCAAGGCGCCAGCCCCGACGACACCATCCTCGACGAGCCGGTCAGTTTCGAAACGCCGAGCGGCCCATACTCTCCCCACAACTACGACGAAAAATTCGAAGGCATCATCACCCTGCGCCGCGCACTCTCGCAATCCCGCAACATTCCCGCGCTCAAACTGGCCAACAAAGTCGGCATCAAGATGGTCATCGAATACGCCGGCCGCTTCGGCATCACCGCCCGCCTGCCACCCTATCTGCCGGTGGCGTTAGGCGCCGCCGAAATAACTTTGATGGAACAGACCGCCGCCTACAGCGTCTTCCCCAACGACGGCGTGCGCATCACCCCGCGCTACATCACGCGCGTCACCGACTACGAAGGCCGCGTCCTGGAAGAAGATTTCCCCGACGTGAAAGACGTGATCAGCCAGCGCACCGCCCGCCTGATGACGTCGATGTTGCGCGAAGTAGTCCTGCACGGCACAGGAATTGCCGCGGCGAAATTACCATTCCCAGTAGCCGGCAAGACCGGCACGACGAACGACTTCACCGACGCCTGGTTCGTCGGCTTCTCCCCAACGATGAGCTGCGGAGTCTGGGTCGGCTACGACGAAAAGAAATCCTTGGGCGCAAAAGAAACGGGAGCGCACGCCGCGCTCCCCATCTGGATGAACTTCATGACGGCAGCGATGTCCGGGAAAGATGCCGGCGAATTCCAGCCCCCACCCCTAGCGCCGCACACTCAAGACAAAGTAGACACCCCCGACGCCGCCCCCGCCACCGAAGAAGCCCATTAAAAATACACAGCGGGTGCCCCACCCTTCTCGCGTCTATGTGAGAGGGTTGGGATTTTGACTTTGGTGTGGTTGTAGTCTGGGGAGATTTTGATGGGGTGCCCCATTTCTCGCGCGTTCTTTGCGCGAGAAGTGGGATTCTGGAACGTGGGACCTAAACGTGCGAACCGCTGACCCCTACTCCAACTCCTCCGGATGCAAACTCAAATCCTTCTCCCCCGCCGCCTTCTTCTCCGCATACTTCTTCATCCACGCTTCCCAACTCTTCCCCGCCGCCGTATCGCGCCCGGTAAACGCCAGCGCCCGAATCTCCGCGTACGACACCGAAATCTTCTCATCCGAACCCTTCGGATACAACCGCACTACCGAGTCCTTCAACGTCGCCCCCGTCCGCCGGTCAAACAAATATCCCTCGACCTTCGACCCATCCTTCCGCGTAATAGTCACATCCCCGCGATAATCAAACGCCTTCTCTAGCGCCCCGCGAAGTTCCTCCTCCGAAGCCAGCGCCGGAATCCACCCCTCCAGCCGCTCATGCTCAGTTCCGGGGGCGACTTCCAGCGCATCCGGATTCACCGCGTTCGCATGCGGCGGCGTAGCACCGGCAGCCGCATGATCGATATGCCCACCCTCTTTACCTGTCATGATTGTTCTCTGGAATGAAGTCCGACCGAACTAAAACAGAATTGTCATCCTGAGCGAGGATTTTGCTCCGGCTTGCCGGAGCAAAACCGCAGTCGAAGGACCCCGTGCCAGCAAGCGCTACCACCGGCTCATCAAGGAGTCCCTACGACTGCTCCCGGAAGCTTGGTCTCCCCATCCCTCACCCAGACCTCTGTTCCGGGAGGAACCTCCGCCTTGGTGATCTCAGGAGGTAAGCAAATACCTATTGGGCGTTCATCTTTTGGAGGATCAGGTTCAAGATACTTTACATGCTCAAACGCCGCCACGTAGGTTTCCATAACGCACCCGTCCGGAGTTCGAAGCTGAATCTCGTCCTTGATTCGAATCCGCCCGTCCGCTGCCAAGAAACGAAACATGATCACGCACCGATATTGAGGAATAAAGGCGGGAAGCTCGAAGGAATCCTCGACTTTCCCAAGAAGCTTCACGATCCTACGCCCGCGTCTCCTGCATCGTCTCCGGCACCGCAATCTGCACCAGCGGATTCACCGCCGCCACCGGCTCTTCCAGCAACCGCAGCGCCTCGTCATCCCGATACCGCGAGAACAAAGTCCCCTTCACGGTCGCCAGAAATCCGCCCAGAGAGTTAAACGTCGCGTGCACCGCTGAAGCTTCATACCCGCTATGCACCATGCAATTCGCGCACGCCGGATTCCCCGACTCCGTCCCATACTTGCTCCACTCGGTGGTCGCCAGCAGCTCGGCAAAAGTCTCCGCATACCCGTCCTGCAAGAGGTAACAAGGTTTCTGCCACCCAAAAATGTTGTAGGTCGGCATCCCCCACGGCGTGCACGGATAAGTCTTCTTCCCCATCAAAAATTCCAGAAACAGCGGCGACAGATTGAACTGCCATTCCTTCTTCCGGTTCGACAAAATCGCCCGGAACATCCGCCGCGTCCGCGCCCGTCCCAGAAAGTGTTTCTGATCCGGCGCCTTGTCATACGAATATCCAGGCGAGAGCATCATGCCCTCGACCCCCAACTCCATCATCTCGTCAAAAAATGCCCGCACCGACTTCGGATTCGCCCCGTCAAACAGCGTCGTATTCGTAGTCACGCGGAACCCGCGCGCCAGCGCCTCGCGCACCGCATCCACCGCAATGTCGTATCCACCCTCGCGGCACACTGCCAAGTCATGCTCTTCCCGCTGCCCATCCAAGTGAACACTGAACGTCAAATACTTGCTGGGCTTGAACAGCCCAATCTTCTCTTTCAACAGCAGGGCGTTCGTGCACAAATAGATATATTTCTTCCGCGCCACCAGCCCCTCAATGATCTCCCCGATCTGCGGATGCATCAGCGGCTCTCCGCCCGGGATCGAAACCATCGGCGCCCCGCACTCCTCCACCGCCCGGAAACACTCCTCAGGCGTGAGGTCCTTCTTCAGTATGTGCGCCGGATACTGAATCTTCCCGCATCCCGCACAAGCCAGATTGCAGCGGAACAGCGGCTCCAACATCAGCACCAGCGGATACTGCTTCCGCCCCGCGAGCTTCTGCCGCAGCACGTAAGTCGACACCGTCCACATCTGTGACACAGGAACTGGCATGAAAGTAAGGAACCCCTTGTCCCTCTATTTTATCAGGATTGTCGAAGTAAAGTGCCCCCGGCGGACCCTGCCGGCACCAAAAGGTTACTTAGAGGCCAGCAGGCTGATCTGGGGACAGCCGCCCCCGGCTGTCCGCCGAGCGCAGCTCGGCCCTGCCTCCGCTACAACACTCGCCGGGTGCCCCATTTCTCGCGCGTTCTTTGCGCGAGAAGTGGGGATTTTAATCCTCACCCCGAGCCCATCCAAATTTCCCTGCAACTTATCCG
>Ga0207102_1101_pt1 | contig 15795 bp, 12 predicted proteins | sample Alteio_BWMinHeat_80_FD_153573 | JGI IMG/M metagenome (GOLD analysis project Ga0207102, IMG submission 153573) | Enriched cells from forest soil in Barre Woods Harvard Forest LTER site, Petersham, Massachusetts, United States -... | ecosystem: Environmental > Terrestrial > Soil > Temperate forest >... | reverse complement strand
AGACGGCGGCCGGAAGCTGGGCTGATTGTTTGCCGGCCGATTGTTCGGGGGCAATGGGCTCGGAGTGCTCACGGTCGCGGGCTGTTCCGGCCGATTCTGCTGCTCGGGCCGATTATTCGGGCGCGCGTCGGCCGGTTCCCCTTGGGTCGGCCGATAATTCGGTTGCGAAGTCGGCCGCTCGCTGGCAGATGGACGATTTCCGGGCTGAGCTGAATCTGGCCGATCATTGCGAGCCGGCATGGTTGCAGAAGGATTGCTTACAGGTCCGTTGGCGGGCGCGTTCCCGCGGCCGTTGCCTGGATTGTCCGGCCGGCGACCTGGCGTTTCCGGCGTTCTCGCCACTTGCCCCTCGCCGCGATTTGGGTTTGGGATCTGTCCTTGGCCCGGCGACTGCTTGACGAGAGGATGCGAGACGTTTGCCGGACGCAAAGTTTCGACTTCATTGTGCGCCAGCGGTTGGCCGGGGTGCGCCGCAAGCGCGGACTGCTGGCGTTCGAAGGAAACCGGAGCGGGCGGCGGGGCGGTCTTCGCGACTACAGGGCGATTGGCCCAGCCTGGGGGAATGGGCCTGCCCGGCTTGTTGTCCGTATGCCCAAGAACGCTGCTTTGCGTGGGAGCCACCTGAGCGCGCGTGACGACTGACGCATTCGCAATCTGGCTTTGGTTCACCCTGACGGCAGAGGTCGATACCGACTGAGAGTTCGAAAATGCGTTAGAGGGAACGGCAGTTACGCCGCCAGGCGCCGTCCGATTCACGTAGGTGACGTTGTTGACCACGGTCGTGTTGTTGACCACCGTGGTGTTGTAGACATTCGTTACGGTCGTGCGGTTGACGTTAGTATTGGAAATGTTGACGCGAGTTACGTAATCCGGCGTCGTCCGATAGGAGGGGACGTACACCTCTCGCGGCCCCAGCGGGAACCATCCGACTGCCACGCCTCCGCCCACCGCAACTCCTACAGCAAAATTTGGGCCGCCCACAAACGCGACCAGCGCGGGCGCGTACACAGGACGCTCGGCAACCGGTCCCGGTATCCAAAACCATGACCCTCGCCCATAGGCCCAGCGGCCGTAATGAAAGGGCGCGTAGCCCCAAGAGGCATCGTCCACCCAGGTCCAGCCCCAGGGCGAAATCCAAGCCCAGTGGCCGTAGTGGTAGGGAGCCCAGCCGACAGGTATTGCCGTTGGCACCCACACCTCTCCATATTCGGGGTCACGACGCCAGACACCGCTTTCATCCAGATCCTCGTAGCCGACCATTTCCGGCGAGACGTATCGCACCGAACGCGAGCGTTCCTCGCGGCGGTCGCGATCCGCGCACCAATCGTCGAAATCGTCGCGGTCGCGCGCGTTAATCTTGTCGATATCGGCAGAGAGAGTGTCGGTGCCGGTCAGCGAAGCTCTCTCGCGGGACTCGATCGTGTAACTGCGGTCGCCGGCAGTCGCTTCTCCTTTGCCGTCCCTCACCATCACGATGGTGCGGTCTCCGTCTTCACTGGCCTCGAGGCGATAGCTGCCGGGCCGCAGAATCGAAAAGGCCTGGTTTGGAGTATCCACTTCGAAGACTTCGTCTCGTTCCAGTCTTCGCACGCGGATGCCGAGCGTGCCTGCGGAGAGCTGAATCTGTACGGTGCGGTCGTCCAGATTTAGAAAAGAGAAGCCGGTATTGCCGTTCAGCCGGATGGCCGCCGAACCGATGCGTAATTCGGCTTGCGAATCGGCATCGGCCCAAAGCTTGTCACCTGTGGTCATGGGACGATTGATAGCCGCGGGCACCCAGTCGGATTCGCCCGCCGGCTGGAAAGAAACCGACCCATGAAGATAGCTCAACCGGGCGACGCGGCCCGGCGGGTCGTCATCATCCGCCGCGGCGGCTCGCTGAGGCAGAGCGACCGCGATCAGCAGAGCTGCACACAAAGTTGCCCAGGCGCAGGTGAGAGCCTTCGTTTTAATTGGCATGAAAGATCCTTTTTTCAATTTACGTTCTGATACGTTCCAAAAGGGGGCTAACTCCGACTCGGGCAGGCTAACATTGTGGATGCCTCTCGCCTACTCCGGGTTGCGCACCGTTTGCGGATTCGAGCAATAACGGGTGCGATGCCGACACAAGCCACTGATTATACAGGGACTAGCGAAACGGCAAGAGGCAAGACGTACGAAATGGCGGCATTCCGCAAATGAAAAGCGCCGACCCAAGCGAGCTTAGAGGTTTACAGCAGTCTCCGCCCGCTATGCGTTTGAGGGCGCGGCTGGACGAGGGCGCCCCGTTTAAGCCCGAGCGGATGCTGCCTTGGCCGCTTGCGATTCGATGTAGAGGAAGCGAACGGCGACGCCATATCCGCCAGCGGACAACAGATCAACTCTGACCACCTGACCGGCGTATTCCGGTGAGCGCGTGCCGGCGCGATATGGAAATGTGACGCGCAGCCTCATGCCGGGCCGATAGTGTTCGTGCCGGGTGTGGAAGTAGAGTCCATCACGGCTGAAATTTAAGCTGATTTGGAGGTCCTCGACTTCTCCGTCGCGATTGAGCCATCGGAGGCGCACTGGAAGCGGCAAGCTGAGTCTATCGCGGCGCCGAAGATTTAAGGGTGAGCTGGTAGTCGGAAAGGCCTGTGATTCCACGTGAGGACCTCCCATTTTGCGCGGGATTTTCTCGGAAGAAGATGGAAGGGGCAATGGAGCACCTGTACTGGCCCTTTGTACTAAAGTGATTCCCGCATACAGCTTGTTTTTTTGAGGTGCATGTGGTTTTCCGTGATTAACACGAGCAACGGTGTGCAATGGGTGTGCGACGCTTCGGTGGGAGCCATCCTTCTAACTTACTGAAAAGAGTGGCGGGGACGACGGGACTCGAACCCGCGACCTCTGCCGTGACAGGGCAGCGTTCTAACCAACTGAACTACGTCCCCACGCTTTTAGACTGAAGAAGTTAGCAGATTTGCATCAGATTTTGCGTCAGCACCGCGCTGGATCGGTGCGTTTCCGATGCCCGTGACTTGTCGAATTCGTATCATTTCCGTTTCCGAATCTCCGCTAGCCGCTTGCGTCCAGCACGCTCGTGCATCTTAGCATACTGACCCACTTTTACGAGGGCCTCCCGGGAGCGCGGCAGTGGCACAGTTTGCTTTCACGATTGTGCCGTCCGCCGCCCAGCATGCGCTCTCGCGCATGCTGGGCGGCTAGGGGCTTTGATGCTAACTCACACGCCTTCCCAGGGCTACCACCACCCCAACGTGTGCAAAGTCGGCTCACGTTGAGGACCCCGGTTCCGCCCTGGGCTAAATTCTGTCGCCCCTGGCGGGGCTTAAACCAAACCTGGATGGTCTATTCCGGTTGTGGCTCCCTGAAGCTGAGAGCGCCATGCCCAGACTTGAATGTGACTACAGCCGCTTCGGCACATCCAAACAAAAAAGAATGGGAGGAATCTTGTGAGTGTTAAGGACTACTTGACCTTGGGGCGTTCGGGTTTGCGAGTAAGCCCGCTGACTTTGGGCACCATGACCTTTGGCACCGAGTGGGGCTGGGGGATTGAAGAAAATATTGCCCGCGACGTTTTCAATCGCTACATCGACGCGGGAGGAAATTTTATCGACACCGCAGACTTCTACACCGCGGGAACAAGCGAAAGGATGTTGGGAAAATTCATCACTGGGCGGAACTTGCGCGACCGCGTGGTGCTGGCCACCAAATTCACCTTCAACTCCGAGCCGGGAAATCCCAACGCGGGCGGCAACGGCCGCAAGAACATTTACCGTGCGCTGGAAGGCTCCCTGAAGCGGCTTCAGACCGACTACATTGACCTTTACTGGCTGCACGCGTGGGACACGGTGACTCCGGCCGAGGAAGTGGTCTCCACGCTCAACGATTTGGTGCGCGAGGGAAAAATCCGCCACTTCGGTTTTTCCGACACGCCCGCCTGGTACGTGGCGCGCGCACAAACTATTGCCGAGATGCAAGGGAAGGAGCGGCTGATCGCGCTGCAACTGGAATACTCACTGGTGGAGCGCAACATCGAGCGCGAGCACATTCCCGTGGCGCAGGAATTGGGGATCGGGATTCTTCCGTGGAGCCCGCTGGCGGGAGGCTTTCTCGCCGGGAAATACAAGCGCTCCGGCAACACCGGGGTAGGCGATGGGCGTCATGAGGTGACAAAAAATTCGGGCAATCCCGTGTTTAACAAGTTCACCGAACACAACTGGAAAGTTCTCGACGCACTCCTGCAGGTGGCGAAGCAATTGAACAAGCCGCCCTCTCAAGTGGCGCTCAACTGGGTTGCCACCCAACCCGGCGTCACCTCCACCATTATTGGCGCCACCAAGCTGGCGCAACTCGAGGACAACCTGGCGGCTCTCGATTTTGAGATTCCTGCCGCGCAGCGCCAGCGTCTGGACGAGGCCAGCGCTCTGGAACCCATACAGCCGTATATTTTTTACGGATCAAATATCCAGCCTATGGTCACCGGCGGCACTTCTACCCGAGCCTGGACACCCGCGCGGGCAACCGGCGGCGCTACGGTTCCCGCGGAACCTGCCAAAGCGAGTGCTGCGGAGAGGTAAGTTCGCCGAGTTCTTGAGTCTGGCGACCAGAGATTTGTGCTCATGAAATGATTTTCGCTTCACGCCGATTGATAAAGCTTGGTCAGCACGAATTCGCGGTGTCCGAGAGCCTCGGCGCAAGTGAGGCGGCCGTTGCAGGTGCGGATCATGATGTCAATCAACCGGTCGCCGGCCTGATCGAGCGTCATCTCGCGCCGAAGGAGTCCCGAAACATCCAGATCGATGTGTTCGGCCATGGTGCGCGCCGTCTTGGGATTGGCGGTGAGTTTGATGACCGGTTCGATGGGATTGCCGATCACGTTGCCCTGGCCGGTGGGAAACAGGTGCACGACGAAACCCGCGGCCGCTTGCAGGGTCACGCACTCCGCCGCCGCCGACGAGGTATCCATAAAATAGAGGCCGGCGCCTTTCGCGGGCGCCTCGGCTGGTTTGAGCACGTCGATGAATTTGGCCTTGCGGCCGATCTTCTGCAGATTGCCGAAAGCCTTTTCCTCGATGGTGGTCAAGCCGCCGGCGATATTGCCTTTGGTCGGCTGGGACTCGGAGAGATCGCTGGTCTTGTGGCGTTCGATAACTTCCTGATAAGCGTTGAAGACGCGCATGAACTCGTCGGCGACTTCCTTGCCGGCCGCGCGACCGGCACACACTACCTCGGCGCCAGTGAGTTCGGAAGTTTCTCCAAAGCAGGTGGTGGCGCCGAGCGGATCGAGTTTGTCAATGAGGTTGCCTACCGTGGGACACGAGGCCAGCCCTGAAGTCGTGTCGCTCTCGCCGCATTTCGTGGATACGAAGAGTTCCTGGATGGTGCACAGCTCGCGCTGCTTCTCGGAAGCCCATTGAACGAATTCGCGCGCCTTGCGCGATGCGGAAGCAATGGTGCTGATATCGCCGTTTCCTTCGATCGAGAAACCGGCGACAGGCTTGCCGGTTTTGGCAATGCCTTCGACGACTTGATTGGTCCATGCGGGCTCGATCCCGATAACGACGCAGGCGGCGACATTTGGATTCGAGCCTGTTCCGATCAAAGTGCGGAAGTGCAGCTCGAGATCTTCGCCAAACTGGAGCCGGCCGTAGGGATGCGGCAGGGCCAAGGTCCCTTTGATGTTGTTGCTCACGGCCTCGCAGGCGGCGTTGGAGAGGTCGTCGAGAGGAAGAATGATCACGTGATTGCGGATGCCTACGCGGCGGTTTTCCCGCCGAAAGCCATAGAAATCGTATCGGCCCATGCTTACCACCTCTTGGTCTTCAGATTATGAACGTGCACGTGGCGGCCCTTGCCGATGGGGGCGACGGCGCGGCCGACGTCATGGCCATATTTCAGAACGGTTTCGCCGGACTGGATATCGCGGAGCGCAATCTTGTGACCGAGCGGCACGGCGTCGAGAGCTTTCAGCGAGATGGTCTCATCCGTCTGCATGATCCAGCCGGTCAACTCCTGGCCGGGCCGCACGTCTTCCACGACCACCACGCCGACGGTATCGGCCTTGTCATGCACAATGAATTGCGTAGCCATTGGCCCCCACAACGCGACAATTGAGCCGCAAAGGATGAATCAAAGCGCTCAAGAATGCCGCAAACCGGCGCGCATCGGCAAGCCTTCCGATAATGGGGTCGCCCATTCGCGGGGAAGAGCCCGACTCCTGCGCCGCGATCAGGTCGAGGTGATTCTTAGTGAATCTTAAGCTTGCCTTCAGGTTCCTTGGATTATTCGCTACCTCGCTTGCATAGCCGCCGGGTATTGCACCGGCACTTTCCTAGCGTTTTGGCAGTTAGCCGTTGCGAATGCCTTTGGGGTGCGGGTGTGCGTTCAAAAGGGGCATCACTTCTACTCTAGGGGGTGTAACTATGGGTCTCGCCGCTCGGATTTTTTTCCTCGTGCCCCGGCATGGATTGCTTGCTGCATCGCTGATGCTTGTAGCGAGCGTGCCGGTTTTCTCGCAGGCTAATTTGGGTCGAATCCAGGGTACGGTAACCGATCAGAGCGGCGGCGTCGTGGCCGGCGCCACGGTGACCGTGCTTGATGTTCAGCGCGGCATTTCCCGCGCGCTCACGACCGATGACGCGGGCGAGTACAACGCGCCGAACCTCACGCCCGGCAGCTACACGGTTCGCGCCGAATCGCGGGGCTTCAAGACCGCCGAGCATTCCGGGATTCTGCTGGAAGTCGGCAGAGACATCCGAGTGGATTTGACGCTGCAGCCGGGCGAGCAGGCGGAAAAGATTACTGTGACCGGCGAGTTGCCCATGGTCGAGACCACCAACGCGGTCCTCGGTGGAACGCTGAGCAACGAGACCATCAATGAATTGCCGCTGAACGGCCGGAATTATCAGAACCTGCTCTCTTTGCGCCCCGGTGTGCTGCTTTTCCCGGGCGGCGGCGCCTACACGCAATCTGCCAATGGCACCCGTGCAGAAGACGTTAGCTATTTGCTCGATGGCCTGAAGGGCGACGAAGCCTACACCGGACAGAGTGTGCTGAACGCCCCGATTGCCGCGGGTGATGCCTCAACGTCGTTGCCCATCGATGCCATCCAGGAATTTAATACCGAGGAAAATCCGAAGGCCGAGTTCGGTTGGAAGCCCGGGGCGATTGTGAACGCCGGCCTCAAGTCCGGCACCAACAGCATTCACGGAACCGGTTTTGCCTTCGGGCGTGACACAGCCATGGACGCGCGGAACTATTTCAACCAGCCGCAAGTGCCGCAATGCACCGCGCCGTGTCCCAAGGCGCCCGTGACGCTCGAGCAATTCGGCGCCAGTCTCGGCGGGCCAATCAAGAAAGATAAACTTTTCTACTTCGTAAGTTACGAGGGCCAGCGCTACTCGGTCGGAAGCACGCTCTCCCTTAGCGCTCCTGTCACATGCGGCGGCGGAACAACGGGATGCGGTTTGACGAAGGCCAATCCGGCAGTGAGCTTAGTAGATGCTTGCCTGGCTTTGAACAACGCCACCCCAAAGGTTCCGATCAGTCCACTAAGCGCCCAGATCGCCGGTCTGAACCCGGCGACCTGCGCCGTGGCCCCCACTAGTTTCACGCCGGGCGCGACGGAGTCTCTCTTCCCGACAAATCCGGGGAACAGTCCAGTCAGCCCGACGACTATGATTCTCGGCTTGGTCAGCAACAACTCTCAAAACAACGGCGTCGCCAAGGTCGACTACCACCTGAATGACAAGAACACGCTCAGCGGTATGTATTTCAATGGCCGGGGCGGTGGAATCTGGAACGACGGCCCCTACCAGGTTGGCCTTCCCGGTTCCGGCAACTCACCTTGGATGTCCAACCTATTTGGCTACATTCAAATGGGCTACGGCGCCTGGACGTGGACCCCTACCGCCCGCTGGGTCAATGAACTCCGGGTGGGCTACGACCATTACAACCAGCAGTATCTTTCCGTGGATCACAATGTGGATCCGCTGACCTACGGCATCAATACGGGCGTAACGGACCCCAACTATTTCGGTTTTCCGTTCATTCGATTTCAAAATTTCACCATGCGCCTGGGTGGAAACTGGCCCAAGCTGCGCGGTCCGGATGGCAGCTTGCAGATTCTGGACCATCTATCATGGCTGCGCGGCAATCACGCCATCAAGTTGGGCGGCGAGATCATCAACAACACTGCCGATCCTTTTGTCACGGCAAGCGCGAAGGGGACCATACGATTCGGCTCGAACGCCAAGGCGGTGGCTCCCGGCATTGCCAACACGGACTTGGAAAACTTTCTCGTCGGCCTGCCCAGGGACAAAGGAACTGTGTCTGCGCTCCTTGTCGGCGAAACTCTGCGCCACTATTCCAACCAGCAGTATGCCGCTTTCATCCAAGACGACTGGCGGATCAAGCCGAGGCTGATTCTGAACCTCGGCCTGCGTTACGAGCTCATCACCGTCCTCAAGGACCGAAACAATCTCCTGGGCAATTTCGACCCGAACGCGCCCACCGGTTTGGTGCAGGTAGGCGCCGGCGAGAATGCGGCCTATCACGGTGACCACGACAATATCTCTCCGCGCATCGGACTTGCATGGGATATCAATGGCAACGGCAAGACCGTCGTTCGTGCCGGCGGCAGCATCATGTACGAGCAGTTGGCGTTCAATCTGTTCGACAATGTCGCCAATGTGCTGGGCTTAAATCAAGTTCCGACAGGCGCGACCCTGTTCGTGAAGGGTGTCGCCACGCCAGGGCCTGGCACCATCAAGGTGGAAACGCTCAGTATCAGCGGCAATCAAATGAATTTCAGCGGGTCATCGCTGGCGGGAGGAACGACCACAGTCTTCCCGGTAAGCGCCCTTTCGGTTCAATGTGGAGACAAGTTCAGCTTTGCCGCGGACCCTACCCCCTGCAATACGGAGGGAATAAGCCCCAATCTCGAAACTCCCTATATCGATACGTGGACCCTCAACGTGCAACGCTCCCTCACCACCAATCTATCTCTCGAGGTTGCCTACGTGGGTACCCACGGCACACGACTATTAGGTTTCGAGGATATCAATCAGCCTCCGATCGGGGCTTGCCCGGCGGGCGGCTCGGCATGTGAGCAACTGGCTCGGCCGTACAACACCAAGTTCCCCTACCTGGCTCAAATTGACCGCCTCTCCAACCTGGATGGCTCAAATTACAATGGCCTGCAAGTCACTTTGACGCAGCGCTCCTATCATGGCCTCTCCTACAATCTCGGCTACACCTATTCGCACAGCATTGACAGCGCATCGAGTAATTGGAACGCGAATCCGCTTCCACCGACCAGCTACAATCCGGCTCTACAGTTTGGAAATAGCGATTTCGACGTCAGGAATCGCTTCACCCTCGGCATTACTTACAGTCTTCCCGGCAGGAAATCGCCTGGACAGCTTTTAGAGGGGTGGGCCATCAACTCGCGTGTAGCAGTCCAGAGCGGGTTACCGTGGAGCGCCCGGGATGCGAGCAACGACTTTGCCGGCAACGGCCAGGTTAGCGAACTCAACAGCTTTGGCCAGCCTTGGAACTTTTTCGGCGACCCGAAGGATTTCACTTCGGGACCCAATCCGATCCCGCTTTACTGTACCGCTGCTGGAGCCGCCGCGGGCACTTGCAGTGGCAACGTAGTCGCAGCGCTGCCCGCCGCATGCAGCGGCCACCCCGGTACAGACCCCAATTTCGGCTGCTATGTCAAAGGAAACTCGGTTCTCATGGCTCCGGTTGCCGGAACGCTGGGAACGGCGGGCCGGAACATCTTTCGAGATTCCGGCTATCGGAACTGGGACTTTTCGGTCACGAAGAGTTGGAAATTTGGCGAGCGGTTCAGCACGCAGTTCCGGGCGGAGTTCTTCAACATTCTTAATCATTCGACGTTCACCAACCCCGGCGGGCCGGCAGGCGCCGGCTTCAACGATCCGTCAGCTGCCGCACAGTTTGGCTGCGGCTGCAACACGCCCGATCAAGCGGCCCCGGACCCGGTGCTGGGCAGCGGAGCCAACCGCTCGATCCAGTTGGGCCTGAAGTTACTTTGGTAATTTTCTTCTGAGATTGATACCCAAGAGGGCCAGCATAGAGACCGGCTCTTTGGTGGTGGGCGACCTTAAAGTTGCCCACTGCCGCCCTTTTTGTGTGGCCGGTCTTCTTGTTGGCGTTGTTAACGCTTCTCGGTGACGGTTCAGCGGGCTTGAACGGCTACGCGCGTCGATTCCGAGTATCCCCAAGCAGTTTTTGCAACAGATTGTAGAGCCCGGTTCGTGAACCTGCCGGGAGTTCGGTGAATTCAACGCCCATGCCCTTGCCGTTGATCGAACGCCGAACCACAGCTTGGCCGCGAACCGCCCCGCTCGGGATGTCGAATTGCACTTGAAGCGTGTCGCCCGCCGGGGCCGGGTTGGCCGACTCGATGAAAAGACCTCCCAGACTCAGCGACGAGACGCGCGAGACATCCTTGTGTTGCGTGGCTTGCCACGCAACGGTCATCCCGCGCGGCAGCTCGACGCGGGGAAAGCGCCGCTTCTCGGCTCCGTGCTTTCCTTTGGCGGCACCGCAAAATGGGGTCCAGAAATCGGGCCGGGAAACAGGGAACGCCACTTCAACTTCGAACATTTGTGCGCCCATCGTTCGCGTGCGAACGACCTGAGCTTCCACCGGATCCTGCTTCGTGCCATTCAAGAGGAGCAGCTTCTGCCCACGGCTTACAGCGGCGCTGAGGATGAGCAGGGCGCCTTTCTCGGTGCCATTCACGGCCTGGGCCTCTTCATAGAAGGGGTTTTTGTTTGACCCGTGGCCGTAAACATATACGGTCGCGTTGAGCGCAACGGCTTCCGATGCATTCTTGCCAGCACCGAGAACTGAATTTGGTGTTTCGCTTTGCAGAGTCTCACTTTGTCCCATGACTGTATTGGCCTCGGCTCTATATAAAGCAGGGGCAGGGCCACTTGCGTGAAGCTAAGTGGCTGATATACAGGTACTTAAGTTAAGCTCGCAATGTTTCCAAATCACCCAGTGTTCAAATTGAGGGGGGAGTGTTCACGGCGACTACATTTACCGATCAGGCCAACTTGCAGGAGGAAGGATTTCCTGGGGACATTCTGGGCGCCGTTTCAGAGCACCGTGGGGTAGCTGATTCGCTCCTAAGTACCTCTGTTTTCATTGACGAAAATAAGATTCGGATCGATGCTGGGCGAAGCGAAACGAACCCGATATTTTCCCGAAGCGGCATGAGGTCGGCGGCATGAGCAGCACTCATCAAGGAATTTCAAGCGCCCGGCAATGCGTCTTTTGCGGCAAACCCATTCAAAAGCATCATTCGAATTGCCCCCATTGCCGAGAGGCTCTCCCGCAGGTGCGGCTCGGGCCGGCGCCGACGCCCGCCAGTAAGGGTGGCCAAATCAGGCGAGGATTCTTGTATATGCTGTTGGGACTTGTCATCCACTATGTTGCCCTACGCAGCGACAGCTTGAACCTCCCTTTTTCCATCAATCCCACGGTAACGTATCTCTCGACCATGCTGTTTCTAGGCGGACTGGGTTTGGCGCTTTACGGTTTTCTCGCCCGCGTCACTACTTAGATTCGCCCCGTTTCTTTCCTTTCGCGATCTCACTTGAAATCGTTTTCGGCAGCAGCAGGCTTGATTCGTCGACCGCGCCATGCTAAAGGGTGCAGGTCTGGAGTGTGGGGATGGGGAAACCAGAATCTCAGGGGCTGAAGCCCCAGAAAATCTGCAGGATCGGCAAATGTCAGAGCTAAAGCTCTGACCCCCTGAACCGAGCTAGAGATGAAAACCTGGAAGATCGTTCTTCTGATTACGGCCGCCTTTCTGGCTGCCGGCGCAGTGTACGCAACCATTCTGGTGCGGCGAGGTTTCAGTGCTCGTGAGAATCCATCTTGGATCGAGGCTTTCGCGGCGAATATCGCAAAAAGCCTGGCCGTGCCGGCAACCTACAGAATGAAAAATCCCTATGCGCCCAGCGCCGAGAATCTTCGCGAAGGAGGGGAGCACTTCGCCGACCACTGCGCTATATGTCACGGAAACGACGGAAGCGGCGATACGCTTTTCGGCAAGGGACTGTATCCCAAGCCGCCGGACATGCGTGCGGCGGATACGCAAAACAAGAGCGATGGCGAGCTTTACTACACGATCGAGAACGGCGTGCGCTTGAGCGGCATGCCCGCCTTCGGCCCCGGTTCGGTGGCGGCCTCAGGCGATGAAGGGACTGCCGACGCCGAGACGTGGAAGCTCGTTGTTTTCATCCGGCACCTGCCGCAGATCACCTCGGAAGAATTAGAGGTAATGAAAAAGCTAAACCCCAAGACCGAGGCGGATCGCGCCGAAGAACAGCAGGAAGATGAATTCTTAAATGGCGCCGAAGCCCCGAAAGCACCCCCAGAAGGACACCACCACTAAATTCCCTCCGGGGCCACTTTTTGCACCGATTTAACGCGCTGCTTCGGAAAAGGGTGGATATGATTGCCGCCGTTGCGGCGGGGCCCGAAAGCCTTGTCGGCAGATCTGGCCGCCACAAACGGAGCAGTTGTAACGCATTCGTCTTTCTGCCGCAGTGAACAGGGAATTGGGCAGTGGGTCAGTTTGAATTTTGACCTCTTGTGTCGCGATCAAGAAAATTCAAACTGACCCACTACCGGGAATTGTTGGAAGTGGAGAAGTTCTGAAGTATAAGGGGGCCGGTGGCAGAGGGGCCGGCTGGTCTAAATCGCGTCAGTTTGATGGTGATCGCGTGGGAAGGAGGAGACTGAAATGTGGGAGGCACTGGAGCAACTGAATTGGGTAAAGACGTTGGGCAGCACAGGGTGGATGTACTCGACCGTCTCGGTGACCCATTATCTCAGCATGTTCTGGTTCATCGGATCGATTGCCGTGGTGGATTTGCGCGTCATGGGCATCGCGGCGCGCAGGCGCAGCCTGGGAGAACTTGCCGAGCAGCTTTTTCCGTGGGCTTGGATCGGATTTGCCTTCGCGATAATTTCCGGTTTCCTGATGTTCGCGACCGACGCCGGCGATTGGGCGCCCTCCAAGGTGTTCCATGTGAAGCTGACGCTGATCACGCTGTCCGCGATTTTTGCGTTCATCATTCAGCGGGGAGCGCGGAAGTGGGGGCAGGATCCCGAAGTACCGCGGGCGGCGAAGATCGTCGCGCTGATCTCGTTGTTGCTGTGGATCGTCACGATCCTTTCCGCGTCGGAGATACCGGCGCTGGAAGGGCTGGGCTAGAGCTTTGCTGAATTCAGCGAAGAAAGGCTGCCTCTATGCATGACACGCTGGTTGCGTTTGCGAAGTGGCTGGAGGGCACTCCCTGGGGGCTGATGACACGCGAGTCGATCTGGGCGTACCCATTCGTGCAGCTGATTCATTTCACGGGGCTCTCGATGTGGCTGGGGACCAATTTCGCTTTGGATCTGCGGCTTTTGGGAGTGGGCAGCCGGCGGGCCACCGCCGCGCAAGTCGCGCAGGAACTCTTCTACTGGAACTGGATTGGGTTCGCCATCGTGCTGACCGGCGGATTCATGCTTTTCTCCGGAATCGCGACGGCCTTTATCGCCAACATCGCGTTTCAATGGAAGCTCGGCATGTTTGTTCCGCTGGCGTTGACCTGGCACGTCGTCGTGCAGCGCAAGGCGCGTGTTTGGGGTCAAACCTCCGACGTTCCGAGAATCGGCAAGTTTGCCGGGCTAACGGAGATTCTGCTTTGGATCTGCGTGGTCACGGCAGCGGTAGAGATTCCCAACCACTAAGAGCGGCCGCGAAGGTTTGCTCGAGGTCCCATTATTTGGCTGCCAGGCCGGAAATGTTAGCGGACATCCGCCTCGGGATCGCGTAAGATAAGAGGAACCAGAGGAGAACCCATGAAAGCTCGCGTTTTAATTCTCGTTGCTTGCATTTCGTTGATTGCCGCAGCAGCCTTTGCCCACGGCGATGAGCAGCACGTGATCGGCACAGTGGCCAGCGTCGGCGCAGATTCCATTACCGTGAAGACCACGGCGAATGCCCTGGTTACTGTCGCGGTTGTCCCGCAGACGACGTTCAGCAAAAACAAAGCAGCCGTCAAACTGGGGGACCTCAAGGTGGGCGATCGCGTCGTCATTCACGCCAAGGAGCCCACTGAAGGCAAGCTCGTGGCGGACACGGTGCAATTCAGCACGCCGGCCGCTAAGTTGGCCCCCAGCGCAGCGAAATAATCCGACCCGCGCCCCGCGCAGCTGCTGGGTAGGAGTATGCCCGAAAGCTGAGCTGCAAACCGCCTCGGCGGAGGCATCCGCACCGAGTAGCACCAAGTAATCATCACCTCGTACGACCTTCACGCTTCCTGGTGTGTCCGTGTGAAGTGCCGAACAACCCGCCGGGGCCGCCGGGGCCGGCGGGGCGTTGTGATGCGGTGAAAACGGCTCTATAGTCTGCGACATTCTCGTGTGCTATTGTCGCCCAGTCGCCATGGCTGAATTTGCGTGCCAGTCCGAATTCGCCATCCGCGACTCGGATGGACCGGAGAAGCTATGAGCCGCATGTCCCGGAGAAAGCTGATCGGCACCGGCTTGGCGGCGGCAGCCGGCGCTTGCGGCTTGGGAGTCGCTGAGCGACTAGCGGACCGGTACGGCTTAATCCCACCAGATCCTGGCGGCGTCTACGGCGCGGGCGAAACGCTCACCTACGCCGCTCAGAGGCTGCTGATGTCCCGCCATTCACTGGCGCGCGAATTCAATCGCAGTGACATTTCCAAAGTTTTGCCGGTAAACGGGGAAGTTCCCGAGAATGAAAGCTATCAGCGCTTGATGGCCGGGGGATTCGCGGATTGGCGGCTTAGGGTGGATGGTTTGATCGCTCGACCGGTCAGCTTCTCGCTCGCGGAGCTGAAACGCCTGCCGTCACGCACGCAGATCACGCATCAGGCTTGCGAAGAGGGCTGGTCGTTCATTGCAGAATGGACGGGCGTTCCGCTTTCCTATGTTTTGAATCTGGCTGGAGTCCACCCGAACGCGAAATATGTGGCCTTCTTTCCGTTTGACGCAAATTGGGACAGCCTGGATATGGATGACGCCCGGCATCCGCAAACCTTGCTGGCCTACGCAATGAATGGCGAGGAGCTGCCGGCGTCGCACGGGGCGCCCATTCGTCTGCGCGTGGCGCGCCAATTGGGTTATAAGAGCGTGAAGTATCTCTCGCGAATCACGGTAACCGACACGCTGAAGAATATCGGCAGCGGCTTGGGATCGATTTCTCCGGATGTTGGCTACTCCTGGTACGCGGGGATTTGAGGGAATTCCTAGGGAGTTTTCGGCGAAGAGCGAGGCGAGCGTTTATGGTTACATGGCGAGAGCAGTCAATTTTCCAAAAGGCGCAGAGGATAGTCTGGAGCGGGCTGGCGCATTCGGGAATGGCGAGCGCGCTGCTCGCGGTTGCCATTCTGGCGTTCGCATCCACGGCCGACGCAGGCGTCACGAAAATCCAGATTATCTCGCGGGGGCCGGCGTTCGGCGGGTATTCGTTTCCCAACGTGGGAACCTACGAACGAATCATCGGCAAGGGATTCGGCGAAATCGGTCCCGCGGACCAGCACAATAATGCGATCGTGGATATCAGCCTCGCGCCGCGCAACGCGAGAGGCAAGGTCGAGTACTCGTTTGATTTCTACATCCTGAAGCCGACTGACCTGAGCAAGGGCAATCACAAAGTTTTTTACGAACCTCCGAATCGCGGCAACAAACAGTTTGGCAATTTCAATCGATCGAGAGGCGGGAACGACCCGGCGACGGCGAACGATCCGGCGG
>Ga0207102_1100_pt1 | contig 15838 bp, 15 predicted proteins | sample Alteio_BWMinHeat_80_FD_153573 | JGI IMG/M metagenome (GOLD analysis project Ga0207102, IMG submission 153573) | Enriched cells from forest soil in Barre Woods Harvard Forest LTER site, Petersham, Massachusetts, United States -... | ecosystem: Environmental > Terrestrial > Soil > Temperate forest >... | reverse complement strand
TAGCAGAAACAATGGCACTTCTATTCAATCAAGCAAAACAAAAAGTGATTATTAGTAAAGTGGTGCAAGGATCTGTGACACTTAACTTTAAAAATATCACCATTAATGAAGCGATAAATGCATTATTAATCTCTCAGGGTTTAGATAAAATGAAGATGGATTCAGTATGGTGGATAGGAACGTCGGCTGAAATCCGTGAAAGACAGGACGTACTTCAAAAAGTTAGGGTCTTAGATGAGAACAGCAAACCATTCACAAATGGAATGTGGCGAATGCATTATGCGAAAGCGAAAGACATTGCCTCACAATTGACGACAAATTCAAATACTCTAAACATTAAAGTGGATGAGCGCACTAACACACTTTACATGCGCGATACGGCCTTAAATATTCGAGAGGTTGATCATATTATAAAAAAATTAGATGTACCTGAGCCACATGTCATGGTGCACGCGCGATTAGTCAGTGTTGATCGTGATAGTGAAAAAAACTTAGGTATTCAATTTACAACAGCAAATCATCAGGAAAAGAATGGTTCATCAATTGCCACTCAAAAAGATAGCAGTCAATTCATTTTAAATATTGCAAGACTAACGAGCGCGACGTCATTAGATATGAAATTATCGTTATTAGAGAGTGAAGGGCGTGCAGAGTTAATTTCTAGTCCCAGCTTGTTTGCTCGAAATCGAGAAACTGCCTCAATTGAAGCAGGTGAAGAAGTTCCCTATCAAGAATCGAGTGAGAATGGTGGCACGACAGTTGTGTTTAAAAAAGCGGTTCTTGGATTACAAGTGACACCACAAGTTCTGCCAGGAAAACGTATCTTATTAAAATTGAAAATTAATCAAGATAGGCCTGGGTCTAAAATGGTTTTAGGCGTACCAACGATTAGTACACGCCAAATGATTACGAGTGTTTTAGTTCATGACAATGAAACAATTGTACTTGGTGGAATTGCTGAACAAAATATTGAAGTAGGGCACGCAGGCCTTCCTTGGCTAAGCCGACTGCCTGTGATAGGGTTGCTTTTTAAGAGAGAAAACCGGCAACAAACACGGCGTGAGTTATTAATTTTTGTAACACCAAACATTGTTTCTTAATTTATGATATCTGGATATGGCAATATTTTTTTAGTTGGACCAATGGGCGCTGGCAAAACGAGCGTTGGCCGATATCTTGCATCCCATTTAAACAAACAGTTTTATGATTCTGACCAAGAAATTGAAAAAGATTTAGGCGTGAGTCTGACTTGGATTTGTGATTTGGAAGGGATGGATGGTTTTCGAAAGAGAGAATTAAAAGCGATTGATGAGCTCAGTCAATTATCAAACATTATTTTATCGACTGGTGGAGGTTGTGTCGAAACGAAAGAAGTTCGTGACATACTCAGAGAGCGTGGTACGGTTATCTACATGGAAGTGACACTTGAGACTCAGCTCAATCGCTTGAAACGTGATAAACGCAGGCCATTATTGCAAGGTGAAAATCCACGTGAAGTATTGGTTAAGCTTTGGGAAAATCGCGAATCATTTTATGAAGATATTGCTGATTTTACTGTGATTACAGATAACCGATCAGTTAAAGATGTTTGCGATGAGATTCTTGGTTGGTTGGGTCAGGGCTAGCCGTCATTGCGAGGAGTGCGCGGTGTCATCCCGCGGCGAAGACCGCGGGACCCAGCGTCTTTATTCTGCAGCTTAAAAGACGGTAGATCCCGCGGTCTTCGCCGCGGGATGACACCGCGCGCTCCTCGCAATGACGGCTCCTCTTACTCCACACACAAAGACTCAATCACTTTATTCGCATGATCTGATACAAATCCAGTAAAATAATCACCCCATAATGTAGCTTCATCTTGTGATTTGGTATGAGGATAACGCCATACAAATTCAACAAAGCTAGTTGGGATTTGGATGGCACCATCAGCAAGCAGAACGGTTTCTAAGGCGCCATTTGTTGATCCTTGTTCAATGCCAGCTTGTCTATTTCCCTTAATTTGATCGCCTTCCTGGTTCAGTGAAAGTTGAGCGTGAGTTTGTATGAAAGTGTGGAATTCATTTAAATTAGAAAAATGATTTAATAAATGAATTGAAAGTGTGAAATGATTTGGGCGTCGACCGAATACCAAAACCCATGAAAGCAGTTCATTGAATTCTTTTACAAGCTCGTAATCATATCGCGTTGGGAGCGGCCAATCCCGACCAGCTAAATAGCTCAGAATGACTTGGGTACATTTCTTTTTTGCTTCATCATGGTTCAAGGCTTGTTTGATGAGGTCATGAATAAGTAGAAGCGGTGCCGGTTTGATATGTTGTGTATATTTTTCAATAATGTTTCTAACGTGAACGGGTAGCTCATCTAAACAAAAGTCAGCAACCACAACTTGCGGTAAAACTTGGCATGCCGGTAATTCTTCACAACCTTCTTCCGCAAGCCATAAAAAACCATTTTGTTTTTCAGGAAGATAACCTTCACCGCGCACAACATAGCCAAGATGTGTGAAAATTTCTTTAAGTGTTTTTATCCCTGAAAGGGGGCTAGGTAAATCGATTAGTGCGAAATGATCTAATGGTCGGCTGTGAATGTGATGGCGTTCAAATGCCTCGCTAATTTTCAGCATTTCTAAAGAAGTATTTTGATAATAATTCCAAATGGTTTTAATGATTTCGGTTCGTAATAGACTTCTTTTGAAACCTGCGTCTTTTACTTCATTTCTGCGTTGCATTGCTTTCTCCGCTGCTCATTTACGCCATGTAAACTCCGCTGCTCGAAACCAATGCGCCTTGAACTGAAGTAAAATACTTGGTTTCAAAAGAAGTCTAATGATTTAAGCATGGTAATTTATCGCATAAAACTCATAAGTTAAAGCCTCACGGGGCATCCCTAATTTTGCTTTACTTTCGTACAAGTGAAGATTACATTGAAAGAATGTTGATAAAAATGTAACTGTCATTTATAGCACGACATGATCTCGAGGCGAAAGAGAAATATCGTATTCTAGATTAGTGTTTTTCTTTCTCATCTAATCTGTTAAGCAAATCAATGCAGTGCATAACGTTTAACAAACGGAATTCGTTTTCTGTTTTGTCATTCGTTTTTTACCAACATTACACAGGTAAGTGGTAAGGATTTTAAACTGAGATACGTGCTGATTCAAGCTGATTTCGTATCACACTGTTTTTAATTTAAGGAGAATCAAATGGATTTAAGAAATCAAAGATTAGCTCTTTCAGGATTGATTATCTTAGGACTGCCATTGATTGCATCGCAAGTTTATGCAGCAGAAGCTGTTAACCTAAGACTGCAACCAAGCGCATTAAACAAAATCATTTCTCCAGCTTCCATCAAGACTGCAGCTGGCCTTCGTGAGATAAGCCGTAAAGTCGACTTCAAAAACATTTTACATGTACGAGTTCAAGAAACTTATGCAGGTTATGATGTTTTAGGTGCCGATGCTGTAATACATTATCCAAATGGTAGGAAAGATCATGTCAGTATGAATGGTACTGTGTATCAAAAACTTGATGCGGATTTAGCGGAAGCATCTCCTGTTATATTTAAAAAACAACAAGCGGAAAAAGCATTACAACATGTTGTACAAAGAAATGAGCAGCAAAAACTAGGCTCATCAACTATTTCTGAGACTGAAAGTAAAATAGTTGTTTATGTTGATAGCAATCATAAAGCACACTGGGCTTATAAAGTAAGTTTCCGTAAGGATTTTAAAGACTCATCTTTAAAGCCTGAAAGAATCATCTCGATAATTGATGCAACAACACTTGAAACCTATGTTAGTTATGATGATATCAAAACTGCACATAAAGCTGATGTTGCAATCGGTGGTGGTAATGGTGGTAATAAAAAGATGGGAGAATTGATTTTTGATGGCGTCAATCTTGCAAGTTTAGATGTTCGTCGCGATTCATCAGCAAATCAATGTTATTTACAAAACGATGACGTCATCGTTAAAAACTATAACACAGGCAGTGTGATGTCATATGGTTGTACTCAACCAGATAGCAGTCATAATAATGTTTATTGGGATGGTGAACTTGGTGCTGTAAATGGCGGTTATTCACCAGGTAACGATGCATTATTTGGCGGCCAGGTGATCAAACGTTTATATCGCGATTGGTATGATAGAGATGTGCTTGTTGATGGCAATGGTAAGGCAATGATCCTGACCATGATTGTGCATAAACGCAAATATGATAATGCTTATTGGGATGGAAGAGCGATGACATTTGGTGATGGTTACACCATGTTCTATCCATTAACATCACTTGGCGTTGCAGCGCATGAAGTTAGCCATGGTTTCACGCAGCAAAATTCTAACTTAAATTATTACGGTCAATCAGGTGGTATGAATGAAGCTTTCTCTGATATGGCTGCACAAGCTGCTGAAGTTTATGCTTATGGCGAAGGTAAAAACAGTTGGGAAATAGGCCCAGAAATATTCAAAGCAGCAAACGAAGCTTTGCGATATATGGAGCAACCAAGTAAAGATTGTAATGGTGGCACGCCTGGTAACTGGTGTTCAATTGACGATGCAACTCAATACACAGAGTGGTTAGATGTGCATTATAGCAGTGGTGTTTATAATCGTTTCTTCTTTAACTTAGGAAGCGCAACCACAAAAGGTTGGACCACAAGAAAAGCATTTGATGTTGTCGTTCTTGCAAATGAACATTATTGGACATCAAATTCTACTTTTGTTGAAGGTGCATGTGGTGCGATCAGTGCTGCTAAAGAACTCGGCTCCGACTACCCTGTTGCTGATGTCAAAGCCGCATTTGATGTTGTTAAAGTCGACTACTCTACGTGTAATTAAAAGTATCATCTCCTCTTGTGGCTCTCGCAAGAGGAGATTTTTTTTAAAATAATAATTATAATTCTTCCTAATATCGTTATAAGACTATACCCATTACACTTCGAAATGCGAAGTTATAACATTCAGCTTGCAAGGAGTTTAAATGTTTTGATTGAGAAAAACCGAAGCAATACTTATTGTATTGTGAGGTTTTTCGATTGAAAAACATTTAAAATTCGCCGCAAGCTGGATGTTAGAGCTCGCATTTTGATGTGTAATGGGTATATATTCTGTGTTGAATTCTTAGCTCATACCGGGTTTTCATATGAAATGGTTTAAATTGTTTTTATCAATCTTTTGCTTATTTATAGTTGTGATTATTTTCGCACTTGGCATTTTTGTTTATTTTGCTGATGCTGAAAAATTTAAATCTGAATTAATTAATGAAGTGCAGTCAAAAACGGGTTATCAATTAGTGATTGATGGCCGCATGTCTTTTTCTTTTTTTCCACGACTTGCTGTTTACATCGATCGCATGATGGTGAAAGCCCCTCAAAGTTCAGGTTATTTTTTAGATGCACGACAAGTCAAAGTGGCTGCTGATTTATTTTCATGGATTGGAACAAAACAAAAATTAAAAGGTAAAGTGAGTGCAACTCGCATGCGTCTCATGAACATGAATTTTGATGAAGCAACATGTGATCTTCATTTTCAATCAGGTGTATTAACGATAGCTCCGATCAAAGCTCAATTTTATCAAGGTCAGTTAGAAGGCAATTTAAAAGGACAAAACTTTTTTGTGATGCCGAATTGGCAATTGGAGTTTCGTTTAAAAGATGTTGAACTACAATCTTTATTGCGAGATGTCAATGATGGTGACATCAAACTCAATGTGCAAGGGTTAGGGAATTTACATTTGCAAGCAGAAACTTTCGGAAAGACCCGCTCTGAGATGATGAATCAATTAAATGGCATAGGCGATTTTAATGTTCCAAACGGTACACTTGAAGGATTTGATTTAAAATATTATATTAAATCCGCAGAAGCGTTGATTCGAAATGATCCTGACTTACAACAAACACTTAACGAGCATCGAACTCCTTTTACGAAACTTAATGGTTCATTCATTATTAATCATGGACAAGCAGAAACAAATAATCTTCTGTTAATTTCACCATTATTGACTGTTAAAGCTTTAGGTCATATTGAATTAATGAATCGATTGCTTGATTTTAAATTGAATTTAAAGTCCACGCAAAACGAACAAAGTAAATGGTATATTCCTATTCTTTTAACTGGTACGTTGTCTCATCCTGAAATGAAATTAGATACCAAAGAAATTTCGCAAATGTTGGCAGGTGAAGAAATCGACAAAATAAAACAAAAAGCATTAGATCAAATTGATAAACATGTCCATGGCAAAGCAGGTGATTTTTTAAAAAAATTATTACGGTAAAACGGTAACAACATGCGTATTATTACTCTTAATTTGAATGGAATACGCTCAGCTCGTAAAAAGGGTTTGTATGAATGGTTGTATCAGCAATCAGCTGATGTCATTTGTGTACAAGAATTAAAAGCACAAGAAAATGATTTAGAACATCCTGATTTACAATTACAAGGCTATGACAATTATTTTCATTGTGCTGATAAAAAAGGTTATAGCGGCGTTGGCATTTTTACTAAAATAAAACCGCATCAAGTGGTGAAAGGTTTAGGTTTTGAACTTGCTGATTGCGAAGGACGTTATGTTGCCATTAATCTTGGTAAGCTCTGGGTCGTTTCAATTTATTTCCCATCAGGAACATCTGGTGAAGAACGTCAAGCTGCGAAATATCATTTTTTGGATCAATATACTCATCACTTAAATAACTATTCGATCAACAATGACAACGTCATTGTTTGTGGCGATTTTAATATTGCCCATCGTGAAATTGATTTGAAAAATTGGCGCGGCAACAGAAAAAATTCCGGCTTTTTACCTGAAGAACGTGCTTGGATGGATAAGTTATTTGATGAGATGGGTTATATCGATGCGTTTCGAGCCATCAATCAAGAAAAAGATCAATACACTTGGTGGTCTAATCGCGGTCAAGCATGGGCTAAAAATGTGGGATGGCGTATCGATTACCAAGTGATTACACCCAGCTTAAAACCTACAATAAGATCAGCTTTAATCTATAAAAACGAACGCTTTTCTGACCATGCTCCGCTCATAATGGATTATGATATAATTCTTTAACATATGTTTTTTAATGGTTTTTAAGAATTTCTTAATTTATCCCGCTTAAACTAAAAGTATGAGTACAGAGAGATATTCTATGGCTGAACTCGAGACGAATAGTTTCGCAAACGCGATTCCAGTAGAAGGCCCGGAAGGCTTGATGCAGGCGTTAGAAGATTTATTGGCAAAAGTAAAAAGCGAGCCAGAAGCCAGTAAAGAATATGTTTTACTGTATCAATTAGGCAAGCAGCGTTCCATTATAAAAGTTGATTTTAATCAAGAACCTTGCCACTTTTGGTATCAGGATACGTTGGGCAGGCCGATTACAAAAGCAGTGGAGAATACAATTGCAGAGTTTTTATGGACTAAATGCGGGGAAAGAGAGCGGTATCTCAAGGAATCCTCTAGGGAGTCAACATGATAAATTACACATTTGACAAAGACTGGTGGGAAAAAAAAGCTAAAAATGAACTACTTACAGTCAAATTTGACCTGCATGCTGCAGTCAATATGAGCATGAGCGGAATAACCTTTTTCTCACCCTATAAGCCTCTAAATCAAGGTCCAGAGCAGAAGAGCCAAGATACGCCAACAAATACCCCCAAAAAGGGTCAAAATAGTTAGAATATCTGTACATTTTTTGGTATAATAGCCAATTATTGAAATTATTATAAACTTATAAAAGTTAACCAAAACGATGAGCAAATCAAGAAAAGCAACCAAGCTATATCAAGAAACCACATTAGGCGATGGTAATTGCGCATTTAATGCATTTATCTTAGGGCTTGCTAACGCCCAGGTTTTTGCTGCAATCGAAAAAGAAGCCGAACGTCGAAAGCAAAATTTAGATGAAATCTATAAAGAATTTATTCATTTAGCGGCAGCTAAATTAAACGTTGCAGCAACTTATGCGGAAGTCAAAGCGCAAATGTTATGGTTAAGAAAAAATAATAAGCGTTTATTACAACAATTATTAGCGCCAGTAATGAGACAAATCAGTATTGAATCGGCACAAAAAAATCCTCGTCATTACAATCGTACAATTGAACCTTTCCTCAGTGCGTTTAATCATTTTGTTCAAGTAGAAGTTTTCAAGGAACCATCAAATGCACCACTAGATGATATTTTTAGTCCGCATGCTTTTATTGTTAAACAATTTAGATCATTTGCCGAGCCACTTAAAAACGTTAAACCTCAAGAACGGGATAGTGCTTTAATTCTTGCGAAAGATCAGTTATTAAATTGGTGGAATGCTTCTGGTTACAATCAATTTCTAAATGAAATGCAAAAAAATGGCATTTCTGCAGGTGATGCATTACTCGCAGAAGCTGCAGCCTATTTCCAAGTGAATGTTGATGTTAGCCGCCCAGATTATGACAAAGCTCATCGTATTCATCACGAAACTGGTTCTATACCAATTAAAAATGATGACTATGAACTGACAGCAAAAGATATTAATCAACTTGTGAGTCGCGGTGTCATTAATCGTGAAGGAAATAATCATGAAGAATTATTACTTTTGCCTTTAACGAAAGATGAAGCAAATAATCGTTTAAGTGCGATTAAAGAATATGACGTTGTTTCATCATATGTAGAAGAACAAGGTGATGATGTGCGTCTTAGCGATGTGCCTAAAGAAATGAAAACTGAAACAGTTAACGAATTAATACAAAGAGATGTTATTGCTCGTGACAGTAAAACAGAGCCTTTTAAATTCAGACTTTTACAAGTTGAAACGCAAGAACGTATCGCTGAAATGAAAAAGAAAGAAGTGATATTAAATGCAATTGAACAATATCATAGCGACGCGCCAGTCTTAAATTTAACAAATCCAGATGCGCATTGGTCTAATTTGCAAATAAAAAAAGAAGATGAACTTACTGATATCATTGCATCACGTTCATTTACAGCCGTTTCTAATCAAGAAAAATGGAGCGATTTTGCAGAAAGTTTAATTGCAGAAGATCAGAAAAATAAGCTTCCAAAAAATATCAAATACAGAATTCAAGATAAAACAGCTACGACTGAAAAGAAAAAAGAATTCGTTTCCATTGAAACTCAATACTTATTAGATGAAGAACTTGCAAAGCGTATTGATCACGAAGAGCATTTGTTTTTCAAACAAACGCCAGAACAAATAGCAGCAGACGAAGAGTTTGCAAAACAATTATCATTGTCATAATGTCATACCAGCGAAAGCTGGTATCCAGAGCCTTTTATGCATATGTGAACAAGGCTCTGGATACCAGCTTTCGCTGGTATGACAGACTACGCCTTCTTCTGCACCTCAATCAACTCCGCAATCCCATCCTTCGCAAGTGCAAGCATTTCCCCCAATTCTTTCTCACTAAATGTTTGCTTTTCAGCGGTGCCTTGAATTTCTATAAACTGACCTTTTTCAGTCATGACGACATTCATATCCGTTTCAGCATTTGAGTCTTCTGCATAATCTAAATCGATGATCGCAAGTCCATCTGCAATCCCAACAGACACGGACGCCACGAATTGAATAAATGGATTAGTTGTTATTTGCTTTTGATTTTGCAGATGCAAAATAGCGTCATGTAATGCTAAACAACCACCAGTGATCGCTGCCGTGCGCGTACCGCCATCGGCTTGAATCACATCACAATCAACAACAATAGTGTATTCACCAAGCAAAGCTAAATCGACCGCAGCGCGTAATGATCTGCCAATTAAGCGTTGAATTTCTTGAGTGCGCCCAGTTTGTTTACCTTTCGCAGCTTCTCGTTGCATGCGCTCATGAGTGGATCTTGGTAACATGCCATATTCGGCTGTAATCCATCCTTTTCCTGAGTCTTTTAAAAATGAAGGCACACCTGGTGTCACACTTGCTGTGCATAAGACTTTAGTATCACCAAATTCAACTAAAACAGAACCTTCCGCATGTTTCGTATAACGTTTAGTCAAACGAATTTCTCTCAACTGATGGTTAGCACGATGATTAGCTCGCATGACATTGACACTCCAAATTAAAAGCTCATTATTATAAAGTCGCATGAGGGCTTGTAAAGTAATGATCTGCCCGCATATGATCCTTAATCGAATAAGAGGAGAATGAACTGTGGCTGAAATGCATGGTACAACAATCGTATCGGTTCGACGAGATGGTCAAGTCGTCGTCGGTGGTGATGGGCAAGTGACTTTAGGTCATACCGTCATGAAACATAATGCAAAAAAAGTACGCCGCCTTTATAACAATCAAATCATAGCAGGTTTTGCAGGAGCGACAGCAGATGCTTTCACCTTATTTGAAAAATTTGAATCGAAACTTGAAACACATCAAGGCAACTTGACGCGTGCAGCAGTTGAACTTGCAAAAGATTGGCGTACCGATCGTGTGTTACGCAGACTTGAAGCAATGCTTGTCGTTGCAGATAAAAAAGCATCCCTCATTATTTCAGGTAATGGCGATGTGATTGAACCGGAAATGAGTTTAATTGCAATTGGCTCAGGTGGACCGTATGCGAAATCAGCAGCACTGGCATTACTTGAAAATACAACATTAAATGCTCGTGAAATTACCGAAAAATCGTTAAGCATAGCCGCTTCAATTTGTATTTATACCAACAATAACTTTACGATTGAAACACTAGAATAATGATAATTGATGAGATAAGACATATGAAAACTAACCATGCCTATCCGCATACTCCTACACCCAAAGAAATTGTTAGTGAGTTAGATAAACATATCATCGGACAAAGTGATGCCAAACGAGCAGTTGCTGTTGCATTACGTAATCGTTGGCGACGTATGCAATTATCGCCCCCTTTGCGTGATGAAATTATGCCTAAAAATATTTTGATGATAGGCCCAACCGGTGTTGGTAAAACAGAAATTGCAAGACGCTTAGCAAAACTTGCTGATGCGCCATTTGTAAAAGTTGAAGCAACAAAGTTCACAGAAGTTGGATATGTTGGTCGCGATGTTGAATCCATTATTCGCGATTTAATGGACATGGCTATTAAAATGATGCGTGAAAAAGAAATGGTTAAGGTGCGATCTTTAGCAGAAGAAGCTGCGGAAGAGCGAATATTGAATGCATTATTACCGCCACCTCGCCCAACATTTGCAGGTGAGCCACATGAACCATTAAAAGAAGATTCATCAACTCGACAATTGTTTCGTAATAAATTACGTCTCGGTGAATTAGATGAAAAAGAAATTGAATTAGAAGTTGCAACTTCTTCCATAGGTGTTGAAATCATGGCGCCTCCTGGTATGGAAGAAATGACAAGTCAATTGCAAAGCATGTTTCAAAACTTAGGAAGTGATAAAAAGAAAACTCGCAAATTAAAAGTAACAGAAGCTAAAAAACTGTTACGTGATGAAGAAGCTGCGAAATTAATTGATAACGATGAAATTAAATCACGCGCCATCGAAAGTGTTGAGCAAAGTGGTATCGTCTTTATCGATGAAATCGATAAGATTGCTAAACGTTCAGAATATGCTGGTGCTGATGTTTCACGTGAAGGTGTGCAACGAGATTTATTACCACTCATTGAAGGTTCAACGGTTTCTACAAAATATGGCATGGTCAAAACCGATCACATTTTATTTATCGCATCTGGCGCTTTTCATTTTGCAAAACCTTCTGATTTAATTCCTGAAATGCAAGGTCGATTACCCATTCGTGTGGAATTAAAATCTTTAACCGCTGAAGATTTCATCAGTATTTTAACAGAGCCTGAATCATCCTTAACTGAACAATACTCTGCATTATTAGGCACGGAAGGCGTGCGCGTAAACTTTACGCCTGATGGTGTTAAGCGTATTGCAGAAATTGCATGGCATGTGAATGAACGAGTTGAAAATATTGGCGCACGACGTTTGCATACTGTCATGGAAAGATTATTAGAAGAATTATCTTTTCATGCAACGGATCTTGGAGAAGATATCATCAACATTGATCTTCAATATGTTAACGCAAAATTACAACAACTCGTTAAAGACGAAGACTTATCAAGTTATATTTTATAACGCTTAGAGGAACACATGACTGACGCGCATAAAAAAGCGGCGGCAATTGCCGCTATTAAATATATTGAAGATGATATGATCGTTGGTGTTGGCACAGGTAGCACGGTCAAATTTTTTATTGAAGCATTGAGTGCAATCAAACATCGTATTGAAGGCGCGATTGCAAGTTCAGTTGCTACTGCAAATCAACTAAAAACTTTAGGTATTCCATTACTCGATTTAAATTCAGTGACTGAACTTCCCATTTATGTTGATGGTGCAGATGAAGTGAACGGTGCGAAGCAAATGATTAAAGGTGGTGGCGGCGCACTTACTCGCGAAAAAATTATCGCAACCATTGCTAAAAAAATGATTTGTATTGCAGATGTTTCAAAATCAGTTGAATTGTTAGGTTCATTTCCTGTCGCTGTTGAAGTGATTCCGATGGCACGTAGTTATGTTGCGAGACAAATTGTGAAGCTTGGTGGTGATCCTGTTTATCGTGAAAGTTTTATTACCGATAATGGTAATGTGATTTTAGATGTTTATGGGTTGAAGTTAACTGATCCCAAGTCCGTGGAGCTTCAGTTAAAAGCGATTGTTGGGGTGGTTGAGAATGGTGTTTTTGCAATGCGCACGGCAGATGTGGTGTTGCTTGGGTCGGATGATGGGGTGAGGTTAATGTAGGGTGGCACGGCGCGTTTTTTGCGCCGTAATCCACCACTGTAAAATAATTATGATGGTGGATTACGGCGCAAAAAACGCGCCGTGCCACCCTACGGATAATAAATCATCTGCACAATATTTCCCTCCGGATCCGCGCAATAAAAACTCCTAGTCCCATCACGATGATCTTTCGGTTTTGCTTTAATATCCACCTTGTTCTCTTTCAAATAATCATGCCATGCATCCACATCTTGACGCTCAGCAAGAAAAAATCCCAAATGATCCAAACGCTGATATTGAGCGGGTACAAAATCGGGGGCAGCGCGGTGTAACGCAAGATTATCATCACCAGAACTCAGATAAATATTATCTTCATCCGGTTTCCAAACGACTTTCATGCCTAATAATGTTTCATAAAAATAAAGTGTTTCATTTAATTTTGTGGCAGTGAGTGCTAGATGACGCAAGCCGCGATGAGGTGATGGTTTTTGCATAAATACATCCTCTTAATGTAGGGTGGATTAGGCGCGCTTTTTGCGCCGTAATCCACCAACAAAGTAATGGTGGATTACGGCAAAAAACGCCTAATCCACCCTACAAACAGCTTAATGTACATTGTAGACTTGCTTCAGGTAAACTAACATTTTTATTGTGTAAGAGACCCGCATGGAATTTATAGAAATTTTAATTAGTTTATTAACGTTAACTGTACTTGAAGTTGTATTAGGTATTGATAACTTAGTATTCCTTGCCATTATTTCTAATCGATTACCTCAACATCAGCAAAAAAAAGCAAGACGATTTGGTTTAACACTTGCTTGGGTGACAAGACTCTTACTGTTATTTTCAGCAATTTGGTTAACTAAACTTGTTCATCCGTTTTTAACTATTTTTAATTTTGATTTATCAGGTCGTGATCTTTTTTTAATGATTGGCGGTTTATTTTTATTAACAAAAGCAACACAAGAAATTCATGCCGAGCTTGAACCAATAAAAAAAGAAAAAAATATTTCCGTTAAATTTGCGAGCTTCTCTATGATTGTGGCGCAGATTGCTATTTTAGATATTGTGTTTTCATTAGATAGTGTTTTAACAGCAATCGGTTTAACCGATCGATTTTGGTTAATGGCGGTTGCGATTACTTTTGCAATTTTTACCATGATATTTTTAAGCGAACCATTAAGTCGCTTTATTGAACGTCATCCAACGATAAAAATGTTAGCGTTAAGTTTTTTAATTATGATTGGTATGGTGTTGGTGGCTGATGGTTTTCATTTTCATGTGCCGCGCGGTTATGTTTATGTTGCAATGGCATTTTCATTGTTTGTGGAAGTATTGAATATGACAGTGAGGAAAAGGAAGAGATGATCCGTCATTGCGAGGAGCGTAGCGACGCGGCAATCCATGCACGTGAGCGTAGCTTACAATTGTAATAGTTTTACAATTTATAACTTCGCAATTGTGCCTGGATTGCCGCGTCGCTACGCTCCTCGCAATGACAGATCCTCAAAATGACACACGACTTCTCATTTCCTTAATCACTTCGCCATAATCCTTCGCATTAAAAATCGCAGAGCCTGCAACAAACATATCAGCGCCTGCTCTTGCAACATCAGCAATATTATCGACTTTAATCCCGCCATCCACTGCAATGCGCACATGTGTACAATCATGTTTATCTAAAAACGCACGCGTACTTTTAATTTTTTTTAAACTTGATTTTATAAACGATTGACCACCAAATCCTGGATTGACTGACATAATTAACACTAAATCAAGTTTATCTAACACATGTTCTAAACAATGCAATGATGTTGCAGGATTAAGTGCAAGCCCTGCTTTACAGCCAGATTTTCGTGCGAGCTCTAAACTTCTATCGACATGCAACGATGCTTCAGGATGAAAAGTAATATTGGTAGCACCACTTTCTGCAAAAGAAATGATGAGTTGATCAACGGGTTTTACCATTAAATGCACATCGATTGGTGCTTTAATGCCGTAATCACGCAATGCTTTGCAGACTAGCGGCCCTATGGTTAAATTTGGCACATAATGATTATCCATCACGTCAAAATGCAACATATCAGCACCAGCAGCTAGAACTGCTTGTGCTTCTTCTCCGAGGCGAGCAAAATCCGCAGACAAAAGAGAAGGAAGAATAAGTGGTTTGTGCGCCATGTTTGAACCTTTTCTTAAAATGTTTGCGCACAGTATAGCTTCAATGTCATACCAGCGAAAGCTGGTATCCAGTGCCTTTTGTTCATTAAGATTAAAAGCTCTGGATACCAGTTGTCACTGGTATGACAAACGGGTGAAATAGTCATGACAACCAAAAAGCGTATTAATTTATCCGCGTTATTTATTTTTTCAGCGACTATTTTATTATTTAGTCTCGGTTTATCTCATCAAGAAATCATCGCATTTGACTCGCGTTTTTATTTATTTGCGCAAGAAATGTTGCAACATGGCTACCGTTTTTTTCCAACAACTTATGACAATAGTTATCCCGATTATCCAGGCACTTCAACTTGGATGATCGTCTTTTTTGCTAAATTATTTGGTGGTTTAAATAAAACAATCGCATTATTACCATCCATCATTGCAGCTGCGATCACACTTTCTTTCACTTATTTAATTGGTAGTTTATATGAAGAACGCATAGGTTGGGCTGCTGTTTTTTTTCTATTGCTCACTTTATTTTTTATGAAAACCATACGTTCGATTTCACTTGATATGATGGTTGCTTGCATTACTACCATGACTTTTTATCTCATTCATTCGAGTAAAATTAAAAATATTAATCGAATATTCTGGATTTATCCGCTATTTATTTTTGGATTTTTAATTCGTGGACCGATTGGTTTAGTCATGCCAGCAGGTGTCATGTGTGGCTATTATTTAGTATCTCAAGATTATAAATTATTACTAAAACAAGGGATCATCACTTTAATTATTTTAATGTGTTGTATAGGTATTTTAATATTATTTGCGTATCAGGTTGGCGGCTCATCATTCATCAATGAAGTGTTGCGCATGCAAGTGTTTGGGCGTCTAGATGCAGCAAATTTACCGAGATATTTTTATTTTTTCGATAGTTTTGGCAGTGGTGCAATCGTTTATCCGATAGCAATTATTGTGATATTAAGCGCGCTCGC
>Ga0207102_1098_pt1 | contig 16175 bp, 17 predicted proteins | sample Alteio_BWMinHeat_80_FD_153573 | JGI IMG/M metagenome (GOLD analysis project Ga0207102, IMG submission 153573) | Enriched cells from forest soil in Barre Woods Harvard Forest LTER site, Petersham, Massachusetts, United States -... | ecosystem: Environmental > Terrestrial > Soil > Temperate forest >... | reverse complement strand
ATCATTGATTGGTGTCAAAAACATGTCAGAGGATAAATTTTGGGATATATGGAATTCAGCGCTAACGCTCGATGGAATGGCAAACAATATTAAAATGTTGCAACAACTAAATAATGATCGTGCTCTATTTTATCTAGTCACTGATTCAAATATTCCGCATCTTAAATATATTCAGTTGTTAGGTAAGCAAGAAGGAATTGATTTGAAAATGACAGTAAATACAGCAACTTTAAATAATTTACCATTAATTGCTACTTGTTTGCTGAAAAAAAATCGACTTGAAGTGAACAAATACGTTGTTGAAACGCTTCTTGAAGGAAAAGATTTTAACCGCGTGTCAGAAATTATTGTAATAATGGGTGATCCTGCTAATCAATCACCTCCATTACAACCGCGTGCTAGGAAAGAACTGGAAGAAATGACTAAATGGTGTAACGAAAATGGAGCTAAAGTTGAATTGCATTCCAATGCTAATACGCTTGAAGAAACCTTGCATCGCATTCTTGGCATTGAAATGAAGCAAGAAATGAAGATGGCGGTTAGTGGTATGTAACTCATGCCGAGGACCATTCGCCCTGAGCCCTTCGAGACGGCGCAAAAAACGCGCCTCCTCAGGGTGAGCGGTTAATATAGTTTACCCAAGCAGTTGATTCAATAACATCGCAAGTCGATAACCCGCAAGCGCTGCCTGCTGCTCGGCAATACTTTTATTCGTTTCAATATAACTTTGAGATACAGCTTCATTTAAAGGTGTTTGATAAACATATTTTTTTGCATTCAATACACCTTCTTCTACCCAATCATTTGGATTTAAATTATTTAATTTATCTTGAAAACTCGCTTCCGGATATTTTGCAGTCAATTGATTTGCAATCAATGTGATATTTTCATTGTTATCTTCCACATTAAAAATACCAATGCCACTATCCCAGAGATGATGTAAATTATCTTTCTTCTGATCGTAAATGATTTGATAACCATTACCTCCTCTATCTCCTCTTGGAAATGCTTTAGAAAAATAAGAAACCGTATGCAATGGTTGATGTAAATCACTAACAATGTGTGAATAGAAAGCTATAAATCGGGAAAATTCATATCGATTTGCTTTTTTATTTTTAATAATCGGTACTATTTTATTAACAGCCCAAATAGCATTATCAGTATCAATTTTGCCAGCAAATTCAACTTTATCAGCGAAGATAGGTTTGTTGATGTAATGCCAATGAGTATAAGTTTCAATTTTTTGAAGACGAATACGATCAGGCCAAACAGAAAGTTGAGGAAAACTATTAGTGTTTTGATATTGTGAGCTCATCACACCAACGACTTCATCTATTTTTTCACGAACATTTGGATTTAGTTTTTCATAAGCAATTGTTGCAATCACTTTATGCCCAACTGCATTCCATGAAAAAACAATGGTGGGTAATAAATACAAGATGATCATAAAAGATAGAACAATACGTTTTAATTGCATAAACAATCCCCTTGTATTTTTCATGCTGATGCAATGACTTTAATTACTGTTTGTGATTGTTGCAAGAGATTGCTGTCATGCCAGCATGTTTTTAGCTGGCATCCAGTGTCTTTAATTTAAAATCATGAAAGGCTCTGGATGCCAGCTAAAAGCATGCTGGCATGACAAACGCTAGTATGACTATTGCGAGAGTTGCAACTTAGGACGAGGTGTCATACGCGTTAAAATTTCATAAGGTGATGTTTTCGAGCTACGTGCAACATATTCGACGGGTAATCCTTCTCCCCACAGAATAACTTTATCGCCAACTTTTGCATTTTTTAATGGACGCAAATCGACAGCAATCATATCCATAGAAACTCTACCGACTAACGGACATTCAACACCATTAATTAAAACAGGCGTGCCATTCTCTGCAAGTTGTGGATAGCCATCACCATAACCAACACCAACAATACCGACTTGCATATCGAGAGGTGCTGTCCAAACGCCGCCATAACCCACTTTGCCTCCTGCTTTGACTGGTGTAATCGCAATCAACCGTGACCATAACGTCATGACTGGTTTCAATTGAAAATCTAATCCTGTTTTATCAAGAAAAGTTGACGCACCGTAAAGCATGAGTCCCGGTCGCACCCAATCCGCATGTGTATCTGGATTTGATAAAATCGCTGCAGAATTTGCCAAACTTTTTGGACCATTATAATTCGCTACTAATTTCAGAAATAAATCACGCTGATGCGCTGTTGCATCTGTATCTTCATGATCTGCTTCTGCAAAATGAGTCATCAGACCAATTGGTTGATGCACACAAGATAACGATTGAAGACGTTTATAAACATGATCAACTTCATGCGGCTCAAATCCTAAGCGATGCATGCCAGTGTTAATCTTCAACCAAACATGAAAAGGCTCGTGTATTTTAACCGATTCAAGCATTTCCAGATGAGGTAAATGATGAATGACTAAAGTGAATTGATATTTTTGCGCTAAACTCAATTCATCTATAGAAAACAATCCTTCCATTAAGACGATAGGTTGCGTAATGCCAGCTTCACGCAAAATCATGCCTTCTTCTAATGAAGCAACACCAAATGCATCAGCATCAGTTAATGCTTTCGCTGCAGTAATAATGCCATGTCCATAAGCATTTGCTTTGACCATGGCAATGATTGAACTATTGGGAGCATATTTTCTAACTTGCTGCAAATTATGCTTCAAAGCGGCAATATCAATGTTGAGAGTGGTAGGTCGACTCATAAATCAATAATGACCCGGTTGACGTATGAAGTTTTCGAAACAAGTATATTGACCCATGAATGTCAGTCTCACCTTGCCAATAGGACCGTTACGTTGTTTTGCAACAATAATTTCCGCTGTGCCTTTGTCAGAACTATTGTCATTATAAACTTCATCGCGATAAATAAAGACAATGAGGTCGGCATCTTGTTCTATCGCACCTGATTCACGTAAATCTGACATCACGGGTCTTTTATCAGCACGTTGTTCAAGGCCACGATTTAACTGGGATATTGCAATGACTGGTACTTTTAATTCTTTAGCAAGCGCTTTTAACGATCTTGAAATTTCTGAAATTTCAGCAGTACGATTTTCACTAAATCCTGAAACTTGCATGAGTTGTAAATAATCGACCACAATCATGCCTAATTGACCTTGCTCTTTTGCTAATCGTCTTGCGCGCGCACGCATTTCAGCGGGACTTAATGCTGGCGTATCATCGATAAACATAGGTGCTTCAGATAGCATACTCACGGTTGAAGTAAGTCTTGTCCAATCGTCATCACTTAATTTGCCAGTACGAATTCTCAATTGATCAATGCGGCATAATGATGAAAAAAGACGCATCACTATCGCTTCTCCCGGCATTTCCATACTAAAAATAAGGACGGGTAAGCGGCTTTTAATAGCAACATGTTCTGCGATATTCATCGCAAACATGGTTTTTCCCATTGAAGGGCGGCCTGCGATAATGACAAGATCAGAGCCTTGTAACCCAGAAGTCATTTCATCAAAATCACGATAACCTGTCGGAACGCCAGTGATCGCATTGCCAGAATGATATAAAACATCAATTCTATCCATGGTTTTGGTGAGAATACCTCTGATGTTTTGCGGCCCTGCACCGCGTGAACCTTGATCTGAAATTGAAAAGACACGTTGTTCTGCTGCATCTAACAAATCAATAACATAACGACCTTGAGCATTAAAACCGCTATCGACAATATCATTACCCACTGCGATGAGTTGTCTTAATACAGAACGTTCACGAACAATATCCGCATAGGCTGAAATATTCGCAGTCGTTGGTGTGCTATTTGCAAGTTCAAATAAATAAACATCACCCCCAACTTGTTCTAAATCGTTGCGCTCACGTAAGGCTTCTGCAACCGTTAACACATCAATGGGATTTTCTTTATCCGATAACCGAATCATGGTTTGAAAAATAAGTTTGTGCTCGTTGCGATAAAAATCGGTATCTTTCAATTTATCAATTACTGTATCGAATGCTCGACTATCAAGCATTAAACCACCCAAAACAGAGCGTTCTGCATCAATAGAATGAGGAGGAACTTTAACAGAATTCACACTTGTTACACGATTTGAGTATGGACGCTTGGTGAGTACAGTATCGGACATATACTTAGTTGCACCTAGTTTAACAGGAAGGATATGGCGAATTTTCGCATTAAATGAGGGGTTTGTCATCATCCGGCAGGTATAAACCGTTCGCCCTGAGGAGGCGCGTTTTTTGCGCCGTCTCGAAGGGTTTCATATTTATAAGCATATTAAATAAAACCCTTCGAGACGGCGCAAAAAACGCGCCTCCTCAGGGCGAACGGTTAATTACTCAACTTACTCAGCAACAATCTTCAACTTAATCATTGCCGAAACATCACTCTCAAGATCAATCATAATCTCGTATTCTCCAAGCGAGCGAATCGCGCCTTCATCTAAGCGCACATCACGTTTTTCAATTTCCACACCCGCTTTAGTAACGGCATGAGCGATATCACGAGTACCAATTGATCCAAACAATTTACCTTCTTCACCCGCTTTCACAGCAATCACGATTTGCGGTAAAGCATTTAATTGTTCAAGCTTTACTTCAGATTGTTTTAAACGATCGTTTGCTGCTTTTTCAAATTCCGCTCGACGTTGCTCAAATTTAGCTAAATTGCTACTTGTCGCATAAACCGCTTTGCCTTGTGGAATTAAATAATTACGCGCATAACCTGGTTTGACTTTAACGGTTTGACCAAGCTTGCCTAAGTTTCGCATTTTTTCAAGTAAAATAACTTCCACTTTTCATCCCCTCTAATCTAATTAATCTTTTTAACCCGCCTACGCAAATCTAACCAAACATCGAATAAAGCAATGCTTGATAATGCCATCACGCTTATTGGTAAAGCCATAATCATCACAATATAGGTGAATGTAAGCCAAAACCAAGTATTTGGTAAACTAAATACACTAAAGAAATAGTGAATAATACTTAACCCTACCATGCTAAATAATAAATAAAGGACAGGCATTATATCTAAAACAACACTATTTCCGTAATACCAAAAAAAAATACTCGCCATAAATAACAAGCCAGCAAGATGACTCAATCTTAATGCATGCAATTCTCTACGCAACATACGCGGGCTGTAGACAAGACTTTGCAGCCAACGAGCCGCTATCAACTGCATGAATGCACTAAATAAAATACCAGAAACCATCATTCCTGATGCATAGTATTTGGTAATACTGATCGTATCAGCTTGCGCTTCAGTGGGTGCGCCTTTTGATGGCTGTTGGGAATACAAAGATTGCATTTGATTTCCCCACCAATTGGCAACATCAGGATAAGCCAAATGAACAACACTAATGACCAAAACACCTAATAAAGCAGCTATTTGAATCATGTTGCTCCAATTGGTGTGACGTCCCAACATCACTGCTAATACCCAGGTTAAAATGTTACTAACAATTGCAGCCCCAATTCCCATCCACCAAACTAAAGGCACCACTGCATAGTAATCAACTTTCCACCAAAAGATAATGAGAAGTGGTATGGTTGTTACAATAGTGAATAAAGCACCTTCTAGTGCACCTTTGATTAAAGTGATAAGCGCCGCAATAACGATACCAAACACCCCTATTATGGGAATAAAAGACCATAGAAAAAGTAGCGCTAATGATCGATAACGGTATTGTTCTATGTAATTAAGTAAACGACGCACCCACATTTTATCAACCTAATCTAGTGTCTATCGCAATATGGAAGTAATGCCAAATAACGAGCAAGCTTAATTGCTTTTGATAATTTACGTTGGTAAAAAGCTTTTGTACCTGTGATTCGACTGGGTACAATTTTACCGTTTTCCATAATAAATTTTTTTAATAAGTTGATATCTTTGTAATCGACATCTTTAATTTTATTTGCTGTGAAGTAGCAAATTTTTTTACGACGAAAATAAGTTGCTGCCATAAATCACTCCGCTTTAGTTAATTTGCTTATTCAGCAGTTTTTGGTTCTTCTTTATATTGGCGAGGTTCATCTTTATATTGACGAGGTTCGCCTCGACCTTCGTGATCCATATCGTGACTGCTACCACGACCTTCTTTTTCTTTAGCAACAGGTGATGGTTCTTTAATCGCACGGTCGGTTCGAATCACCATATTGCGAATAACTGCATCGTTATAGCGGAAACTATCACTTAATTCGTCTACAGTCGCTTGATCACATTCGATATTCATGAGCACATAATGAGCTTTCATGACTTTGTTAATGGGATAAGCGAGTGGTCTTCTGCCCCAATCTTCTAAACGATGGACTTTGCCATTTCGTCCTGAGATTAATGTGTTGTAACGTTCAATCATCGCTGGAACTTGTTCGCTTTGGTCGGGATGAACTAAAAAAACCACTTCATAGTGGCGTAATGCTTGTGCAGATGGCTTCATTAAAAAGCTCCCTTCGGTTATAAGCTTTTATCTCTCAATAAAAGCAAGGAGTGAATTTGAAAGTTAAGGGGCTGGATTTTAAGGGAGGACTAGTTAAGATGCAACCATTTTTGCATCTCATTATGGTATTTACTAGGGCAAAATATCACATATCAACTTGACAAATAGTGGTAAAAACTTTGAGAATACCCGCCACGCATGGCTATGTAGCTCAGCTGGTTAGAGCGCGGCACTCATAATGCTGAGGTCGGTGGTTCGAGTCCACCCATAGCCAGAAGAGTTCACGGAGTGATATGGAAATCATTTTAATTGAACCATTGTTAGAGAAAGATGCTGCCTTACTTGCAAAAATCGGAGTAACAACGAAGGGTCTAAGCATAGTCATTCCGGATGAATATTATACTTATTGCAAAACAGATAATGATTGTTACAACATCTATTCCTACGATAATAAAAATCCAGTAGCTGAGTTGACTATTAGAAGAGGCAGTCAATTCTCATCCTTTAGAAAACCTCAAGTAATTCATGTGCATAAAAGCCTAATTGAAGCAGCGTTAGAACGAAAAGCGACTATGGAGAAGCAAGGTTATCCTGATTATATAGAAAGGAAAAAACGATTTAAAGAAAGGGATTATTATTGGTTGTTTAACATACCTTTCTCAGAGTTAGAATATGATGAAAAACGCTCAGTAGAAAGCTTAGGATTTAAATATCAGGATAACGATAAGTATTATCCTTTATCAAAAAAAGGGAGTGATTTCGTAAGTAAAATAAGATCATTAACACAGGGTATTGATAGTCTTACTGATGGTAGATATTTTGCCGAATTAAAAAAAGCCAATTGTTTTGCAAGAGCAAGCTATTTAGAGAGTGACTTGAATAGCATTAAAAATAGAAGTCACGACTTAACTCAAGAATTTAGTGAAGAACAGGTATCATGGTATTTTGATATCGCTCGTACAGGTATTGCGCCATATGAATTCCAAGAATTAGAACCAGCAACAGCATTAGTCAACAAATATGAATGTGTAGATTCGATAATGAGTTCTAACCACTTAGAAAGGCCAACTATTTCTTAATTTAAGCTCAATGAGAGATGCCAGTTTTCACATATTATGAGATTTAATAAGATTTATTGGTTTGACCTGTATTTTGCTGTGTTGAATTGTTATCTGAATTGCTATTATTTTGATTTGTAGTGTCTGAATTACTATTTTGATTTGTCGTTGCTTGGGTATCATTGTTTGATCCACTTGTAGCTTGCGCATAACTTACTGTCATAACAGAAAACCCTATCATACTTACACACCAAACCAGTAAAATACCTTTTAATTTGTTCATATAAAAACTCCAGAGTATTAGGGTCTGTTGACCCTATCAGTTAAAACATTAATGTGAGACCATTTAATAATTTTTTCAATATTTTTTTATTTGAATGAAAAATAATTGTAATAAAATTTCAAAAATGGATAAATTAAAAATGGATATGAATAAACATTATAACTTTTTCCCAATAATTATTTCCGTATTGGTTTCATTATACTGGTATTACGGGATAACAAACGTATTTGCAGCAACAGATCACGGTCAATCGCTAACATTACCTTCGCAAAATCATGAAAATATTTATGCCAAAACCAATGCTGGAATGCTTTCAGATACAGTACGTAAAGCTTTGCCTAGAGTATATGTACCAAATACAGTTGATAATACAGTTTCAGTTATCGATCCAACTACTTACCGTGTAGTAAATACTTTTGTAAGTGGAAAAGATCCTGAACATATTGTTCCATCATATGATCTCAAAACACTTTGGGTGCTAAATGATAATGGAAATAGTGTAACCCCGATCAATCCAAACACTGGAACACCTGGTGCCAAGATTCACGTTGATCATCCTTATAATTTATATTTTACGCCTGATGGTCGCTTTGCAATATTCATCAATGACATTCAAAAACGATTAGACTTTAGTGACCCTCATACTATGAAGCTCTTAAAATCTATCCCCGTAAATTGCAGAGGGTTAAACCATATGGAATTTACTGCAGATGGCGGATATGCAATTGCTACGTGCGAATATTCGGGTGTATTAGTCAAAATAGAATTAGCAAAACAAAAAGTTATTAAATACTTACCACTCAGTTTAGGGCATTCAAATAAACATGCAGCTCCACAAGATATTCGTTCTTCTCCTAACGGCAGGATATTTTACGTAGCTGATATGATGATGGATGGCGTTTTTCTTATTGATCCAATTGGTTTCCGTCAAATTGGTTTTATCCCAACTGGCAAAGGAACACATAGCATATATCCCAGTCGAGATGGCAAACTTATGTATGTGAGCAATAGAGGATGCAATAACATGAACGATTGCCCAAAGAAAGGGCCCGGTAGTATTACCGTAATCAATCCATCAACTCAAAAAATTGTTGCTACCTGGACAATTCCTGGAGGCGGCAGTCCTGATATGGGAAATGTAAGTGCAGACGGGAAGGAACTATGGTTATCCGGAAAATATGATCATGAAGTATATGTTTTTGATACTTTGAGAGGTCAATTAACTCATCGTATTCCTGTGGGGCATTATCCTCATGGCTTAACAGTCTGGCCACAACCGGGTCGATATTCATTAGGACATACTGGAAATATGAGATGAAATGGTAAATTCATATGAGTGATGCTTGTCAAATTAAACCTGCGATTGCTTCTGATGTTCCAGTCATTCTTTCTTTTATTAAAGAATTGCAGCCTATGAAAAGTTATCGCATGTGGAGTGAAAAATAATGACAATAACTTATGATGAATTTGAAAAAGTTGATTTGCGTTCGGGTACTGTCATTAAAGTAGAACCATTCCCTCGTGCAAAAAAACCTGCGTTTAAAGTATGGGTCGATTTTGGTAGTGAGATTGGTGTTAAACAAACATCAGCGCAAATCACAAAACATTATACGCAGGAATCTCTCGTTGGCAGACAAGTCGTAGGCTGCGTTAATTTAGGTGAAAAAAATATTGCTGGGTTTAAGTCTGAATTTTTGTTAGTTGGTTTTCCTGATGAGGAAGGAGAAGTGTGTTTAGTTACGGTTGATCCAAAAGTAGCTAATGGGGAAAAATTATTTTAAAGAAATCGCCATCTCATCTCTGAGATGGCGATATTAACTAACTCAACTCCTTCTCAGCATACACCCTCATCGCATCCATAAAAAACCTCAATAACTTCGGATGAATGTCATCATAAAATTTTACAAAATCAGGATGAGACGCATAAAGTTCACTAAGTGCAATATAACTTTCTCTTGTTGGTGTCCAAAAAAGTTTAGTCATCTGATAATGCTTTTTAATGATTGTTTGCACTTCAGGTGATGATGGCGAAAGATGACGATTAATCGCGGCAACTAATTCAGTATGAATATCATCGCCTACGCGTTTTGTTTCCAGCCATTTTTCCTTTGACCAATCCTTTGTGTTTTCTTTACTTTTCTTAAGCACATCACGACTCACGCCACTCTCAACAAGAAAATCTTCATAATGTTTTTGTTTTTGAGCATTAAAGCCGTGAAAAATTTCTTCTAGTTTCATTGTTTCTTTTCCTCTTAAATGTGCAATGGTTTTATCAACAGTCTCAATCAATTCTTTTGTTTGATTGAGGTTTTTTTTGAGGATTTTTTTATGCGATTCCAATGTTGCCACTTTATCGAAATCAGAACTTGAAATAATCCTCTGGATGTCGCTTAAAGAAAAACCGAGTTCACGGAAAAATAAAATTTGCTGCAGCATAAGAAGTTCAACTTCTTCATAATAGCGGTAATTGTTATCACCGTAATACGCAGGTTTTAAGAGCCCGATTTCATCGTAAAAATGAAGCGTACGAACGCTAACGCCTGATAACTTTGCTAATTTTTTTACTGTGTAAGCCATAAGTTTTTCTCTACAAAAGCAACGATTGCAACACTAAGGTATGACGCAACGTGAGGGTCAATCTTTTTTGTCAAGCGTATGAAATCATAACAAGGCGCCGGATACCAGCTTTCGCTGGTATATCAGCATATAAATCATTAAAATCCAAAGGCTTTACCTTGTCATATCAATGAACATTTCAAGGAGATAATCATGAATAACGCATTTCCTATTTGTTATAAAACTTTCGGAAACTCGCATCATCCATGTATGATTTTAATCGTGGGTATTGGCGGACAATTAATTGATTGGCCATCCATATTAATTCAGGGTTTAGTTGATCAAGGTTTCTATGTTGTGATATTCGATAATCGCGATTCGGGATTATCTAAGTATTACGATGAAAAAGGTGTCCCTAATTTTAATGAATTGATTGCAGCAAAACAGCAAGGTCGCGCACTTATTCCACCTTACACACTAGAAGATATGGCAAACGATGTCATTATGCTGATGGATAAATTAGATATCGAAAAAGCACATCTCGTTGGTGCATCAATGGGTGGCATGATTGCTCAATATGTTGCGATAGATAATCCAAATCGAGTACTCAGTTTAACTTGTATTTATACGACATCAGGGGAACCAACATTGCCGCCTGCAAAAAAAGAAGTATTAGATTTTTTTGCATCCTCAATGAGTGATGCCTTGCTAACATTTGAAGCTGCGATCAATAAAAAATTACAATTATTTAAAATTTATAATCATCCAGATTACTTTGATGAAGAAAAAATTCGATCACATTTAATTGCTGCATATCAACGCGCAAACCATCCAGATGGATTTAAACGGCTAGTATTAGCAATGATTTCATCTCAATCTAGAACAAATGAACTTAAAAAATTAAATATACCAAGTCTTATCATACATGGTGATTGTGATCCTGTTTTTCCTTTAGAACATGGAAAACAATTGGCAGATTCTATTCCCGGTAGTCATTTAGAAATTATTGAAAAAATGGGACATGGCATGCCTGATTACTTTGCCAAGAAAATCGTTAACTTAATTGCAAAATATTTCAGGGAATAAAATGAATCAATATACAAAAAGTGTTATCCAATTATCCTTACCCATGGCGATTACACAATTAATTACAATGGGCAGTGGTTTTTTATGCATGACTATGCTTGCAGAATTAGGTCATGAAGTATTAGCCGCGAGTGCACTCATCTTTTCGATTAGCATGTCAGTACTGATTATATCAGTCTCACTCTTATTTTCTTTGAGCATTTTAATCGGACATCGATATGGTGAAAGAGATTACTTGGGTATTGGTGCTATTTTACAACAAGGATGGTTGTTATCACTCTTCATCAGTATTCCGACATTACTTATCTATTGGTATATCTATCCGATTCTTATCTTCTGCGGACAAGATAAGGTTATCGCAAAAATTGTCGAAACATTTTTTCATGCCAATATTTGGCGCGTGATTCCATTCTTTTTTTCTGTTTGTAATCAGCAATTATGTTATGGCGTGCATAAACAAAAAATAGATATGATGGCAAATATGTTAGGCGTAATTGTTTTATTGATTTCATCTTATATTTTAATATTTGGTAAATTAGGTTTTCCTGAATTAGGTGTCGTTGGTTTTGGTTATGCTAGTGCTTTACAAGGCATCTTTTATTTTGTATTTACGACAACTTGCTTATATTTCATACGTGATTTTAAAAAGTTTCAATTATTTCAAATTCGTGTTCATCAAAATTGGTCGGCGTTAAAACAATTATTCAAAATCGGCTGGCCTATCAGTTTGCAAATTAGCGGTGAAATGTTTTCATTTTTAGTAGCGACGACTTTCATTGGCTGGTTAGGAATGAATTCACTTGCTGCTTATCAAGTCATTATGCAATATCAATTTTTAATTGTTGTTCCGATTTTTGCTATTTCTCAAGCGAGCGGCATTTTGATTGGGCAAGCCTATGGCGCAAAAAAATTTGCAGATATTAAAAAACTTGGAACAGCTAGTATCTTAATGGTTACCATGGTTAGCATCATGATGGGTCTTACATTTATATTATTTCCAAAATTACTTTCTACGCTCTATCTCGACAAGAACGATACCAATTATGCAGAAACCATTCATCTTGTTATTTTGCTTTTCAGTATCATGGCATTTTCTCAATTTTTTGATGCGATTCGAAATATATTAACGGGTTCTTTACGTGGGTTATTAGACACTCGGTTTCCCATGATCGTAGGCTTATGTAGCATTTGGTTGATCGGGGTGCCTTTAGGATATTTATTTGCATTTCATTTACATTGGGGAGCGGTCGGCATCACATCTGGCTGGATGTGCGGCTTTTTATTGGGCGCGATTGTTTTATTTTATCGCTGGCATTCATTAAGTTCGAAGTATCAATCACTATGACAAATCAATTTGTATTTAAACCACTTGAAGATTCAGATTTAGATCTACTCTGTCATTGGCTTTCTCAGCCACATGTTAAAGAATGGTGGAATGATCATTTAACTGATGAAGAAATTAAATCAAAGTATAAGGAAAGAATCGGCGATTCAATTGTTGTGCCATTCATCGTTTTTATGCATGACCAACCCATAGGCTTCATTCAATATTATCACGCTGATAAAGTAGGGTGTGGATGGTGGCCAGATGAAGTGACAGGCACAATTGGTATTGACCAGTTTATTGGTGAGAAAGATTTAATTAATCGCGGTATTGGAACCAAGATGATAAAAGCATTTGTCGATCATCTTTTTAAAAATTCCAACATTAAAAAAATAATCACAGATGTTGATCCAAAAAACTTACGAGCATTACGCTGTTATGAAAAAGTAGGTTTTGAATTTGTTAAAGAAATCATGACACCTGACGGACGCGCAAGTTTAATGATGATGAACAATCATCATCTCGGCTTACCACTCGAATACCAACAAATGCCAGAATATTTTGATGCGCATAATGTGGGTGCGGATACTGAAACCAAAAATGCTTTGATTGCGAAACTTCTTAAAGAACAACATGTCAAAACAGTATTGGATATGACTTGCGGTACTGGTTCGCAAGTCTTTTATCTAACTCTTCAAGGATTTAAAGTCATTGGTAGTGATTTTAGTCATCCTCTTATAGAAATTGCGCGTCATAAAGCACTTAAAGCTAATAAAAATATCACTTTCTTAGATGGTGATATGAGAGATTTGCATGTTGGGAAATTTGATGCCGTTATTACGATTTTTAATGCAATTGGTCATCTTACTAAACCAGATTTTGAAAAAGCGCTCAAAAATATTCATGCGAATCTGAACGATGATGGCATTTATATTTTTGATATTTTTAATTTGCAAGCGATTACAAATGACGTTATTGATGATTTTGCAATGGATATTGAGAGTATCGTTAATGGTGTTAAAATTCGTAATGTTCAACATTCTGAAATTGATAGAACAAATGGATTGCTTACATCTCATGACCACTACACCCTACAAAAAAATGATAGCGAACCAGAAATACATACCAATCGTTTTAGTCTGCAAATTTATACCGCTCACGAATTACAAACCATCATGCAAAAAAATGGATTTGAAATCATTCATCAATATGATATGGCAGGAAATGATTTTATAGCAGAAAAAAGCTTAAATATTTTAACTGTTGCGAGAAAGAAAAAAACATAGCGCATTAATTATTTTAAGTTATTCTATAGTATAATTTATATAGTCATAAGGATAGGAAACAGTCATGAAACTGCAAACAAAAGTTGTGCTAATCATGGCGGGCGCATGGTTATTCATTTGCAGCATTACTTATGCTTACTTTAAATTTGGCACAACGGTGAATTATCAACATCTTGAAACTGCTTACCGTTATCTTATCATTGAAATAAGTTCAGGTTTACTCGTCTTATTATTAACATGGTATTTGTTAAAAACATTTATTCTTGATCGCATCATCAGTGTTAACAAGCAAATAGCAAAAATGTCGAAAGACAATCATTTCATTAATAAGATTTCTTTAGCCGGAAATGACGAATTAACTAGTCTCGTTCACTCGATTAATTACATGATTAATATCATTACTGAATCTCAAAATCGTTTGGCCTATCTTGCGAGTTACGACGCCCTTACGAAATTACCCAATCGCACACATTTTTATGAACTATTTAAACTTGCCACTTCAAGAGCCAAAGTCAATCACACAAAAATGGCTGTGATGTTTATCGATATGGATAAACTTAAAAGAGTAAACGACACATTTGGTCATTCAGTAGGTGATCAGCTTATAAAAGCAGTAGCGAAGCGCATGCAACATGTGATTAAAAGCACTGATGTGCTTGCACGTCTATCGGGAGATGAATTTTTATTATATCTTGATAATGTGGAAAGTATTGAACAAGCAGCTGATACAGCAAAACGTCTTTTAGCAACAACTGCACCAACATTTGTGCTTGGCAGCGTTGTGTTAACAACAACGCTTAGCATCGGAATTAGTTTTTTTCCAACTGATGGGACCACTACTGATGAATTAATTAAAAAAGCAGATGAAGCGATGTATAAAGCAAAAATCCTTTCCGGTAATCGCTATGCATTTTATGAAGAAGAACCAATTAATATCATATAGTTTCAGTTAATGGTACATCTGTCTTTTCTTGTTTATTTTTATATAAATAGAAAAACCAAACTGGTAATACCATTGCAACTAATCCACCACAGAAAAATAATTCATAATGTAGAGGCGAACCAACACTAATACCATCTGGTGGAATAAATCCAACGAATAAGGTGATACCACAACCTAACAAACCCAAACAACTTACAAAGAAATGTCCGATGCGTCCATAAGGAATTCTGAATGTTTGAGATTTTTTAGTTGTCTCTTTTGATTTCAAAACAATGGCGGCGATAAACATTAATACATACATGAGTACATAAAGTTGAGTACTGAGCGCTGATAATAACCAATAAGAACCGTTCACACTCGGCATGCATGTAAATGCTAAACATATCACACTCACAACGATTGCTTGCGCGATTAAGATATTACTGGATACACCTGATTTATTTTTTTTCGCGAATATTTTTGGTAAATAACCCACTTCGGCAGCGTGCAACATTCCCTTCGCTGGTGAAATAATCCAACTCGTAATATTGCCTAAACTACCCACTAATAACATCAAAGTGATGAGTGGCATAATCCAAGCAATATGATAAGCCGCAAAAAATTTCGTGAATGCTTGCATGATACCTGCAACTAAATTGATATCACCTTTAGGTAATACAAATGCAATCGAGAGCGATCCCATAATCATTGTTATTAAAATAAGAAATACTGAAATAAACATTGCTTTCGGGAAAGTTCGTTGTGGTTGATGCACATCATTAATATGCACGGTTGATAATTCAATGCCTAAAAATGCAGTCATGATGGCAGTTAAAGAAATCCAACTTGAAACAGAGTGAAATGACGGCAAAATGGATGAAAATGATAAATCGATTTGGAGAGGATTGCCTTTAATAATCCAAATAAATGCAAGCAAAATGATAAGTACCATTGGTATAAACACACCTAAAATTGCACAAGTATTCGCAAGCTTAGTTGAAGCATGTATCCCTTTGAAATTAAGAATGGTCATGATCCAATAAATACATAATATGGAAACAACAAGATAAACTTTATCTTCAGCGAGTGACGGATCAAGAAAATAAGCAGCAGTGCTCACGATAAAAGATAAAATGGTTGGAAACCAAACCATGGTATTAATCCATTGCAACCAAAGTGTGAAAAACCCAACTTTTTCTCCAAAAGCATGCGTTA
>Ga0207102_1097_pt1 | contig 16254 bp, 15 predicted proteins | sample Alteio_BWMinHeat_80_FD_153573 | JGI IMG/M metagenome (GOLD analysis project Ga0207102, IMG submission 153573) | Enriched cells from forest soil in Barre Woods Harvard Forest LTER site, Petersham, Massachusetts, United States -... | ecosystem: Environmental > Terrestrial > Soil > Temperate forest >... | reverse complement strand
CCGCCGACTGCAAAGCCGACGAAGAAGCCTATGTTCATGCCGCTATAATTCCAGAGAAAAGCGGATTCACGTCTTTTATCGTCAGGTTCAAATAACTGAGTCACCATGCAATTGATACACGTCACATTCAAACCACTGCCACCAAGAAATGCGGCTAATCCCCATAACAGGTAATTAGTATCAGGCACTGAAATGAGTATACAGCCGGTAATTTGTGACAACATGCCTATCCCAAATAAGCTGCGATAACTGAGATATCGTCCGCCAATATAGCCACCTAACAAATGGAGGAAATAATTAAGTGCAATGAAGGAACCGGTGATACTGGTTGCCATCGTATCATTCATCTTTAAGCCTTTAGTGGCATAAAGAATGAGGGTTGAGTAAAGAACACTAAAACTTAAAGTTGAAAATATTTGTATGACAAATAAAGCGCCTGCACCTTCAGGCATGACATCGCGATATTTTTGAATAAATGTTTTTCTTGAGTGAAGTTGATTCATGTATGGTTTCTCCACATACGGGTTGTATACGAATAAAACGTTTACATTACTTGAGCATTGGAGCCCTTGCAGCTCTCAAGTTTGTAGGAGGGGATAGCGCTCTAGTAACAACTTAACTTCGTGATTCAATTGTTCGATCAACGAGGTTAAGTTATCCATTATATTGCTTTTGAGTTCTGTTTCAAGGCGTGAAATGAGAGATTTTATACGAGGTAGGCCAGTGTAACAAAGCGCTCCGTGTAATTTATGAACTAATCTCAGGAGCTCACGTAAATTTTTAGTCTCATACGCATGATTGATTGTTGCAATGTCGTTAGGCAATTGTTGCAGAAGAATATCAAGAACTTCAGTTGCAAACTCTTTATTATTTCCTGTTAAATGAATCGCCTGTTCCCAATCGATGACAGGAAGGTGTCTTAAATCCATAGGTTATCTCCCTATTTTTTTTCAAATACAGCAATACTCTCTGTGTGTGCGGTATGTGCAAACATGTTAATGATACCGGCATGCGTTAAAACGTAGCTATATTGATGAACCAAATCTCCTGCGTCACGAGCTAATGTCGCTGGATTACATGAGATATAAACGATAGTTTTTGCCATAAAAGACTGAAGTAGCGGGAGCACTTCTTTGGCACCAGCGCGTGGTGGGTCAAGTAATATCTTGGTAAAGTCGTGCTTTAACCATGGCGCATTTTGATGGGGTGACTGCAAATTGTCAGCATGAAATTCAGCATTATCAATTTGATTAAGCCTAGCATTTTCATAAGCTCGATTGACCATTTCATTGGAGCCTTCAACGCCAACAACGGTTTTCACTCGTTTTGCAATCGGCAAAGTAAAATTGCCTATGCCTGAAAATAAATCGAGAACAATATCATCATCGGATAAATTCAAGTGTTTTAATGCAAGCTCGACCATCATGCGGTTGATGGATAAATGAACCTGTGTGAAATCCAGTGGATGAAAAGCAAATTTTAAATTTTCTTCAGGAAGAGAATAATGCAATCGATAGCAATCATTGTTTGGATATAATTTGCGTAATGGCTCCGGTGGATTTGGTTGCGCGTAAATATCGAATTGATAGGTTTCGCCAAACTTTATTAATTTGATTTCATCGTTTTCCGATAGTGGTTGTAAATGTCTAAAAATTAGGGCCGCTTCATGATCTCCAACCGCAACTTCAACTTGTGCGATGTGTTGATATTGAGTGAGTGAAGAAATAAGTTGTTTAAGTTCTTGTAGACGCATGCCAATATGTGGATGTAGTACAACACACTCATCTAAATCTGCCAAATATCGACTTTGTTTTTCTCTAAAACCAACCATTAATTTATTTTTTTTAATGACAAATCTCACACTTAATCTAGCTTTGCGTCGATAACCAATTGTTTCAGCAGTTAATGGTGGTAATAAGTTTAATGGTTTAACAGATCCAAAATGATGTAATTGTTCTAAAAAAACGGTTTGCTTATGTTTTAATTGTGCTTCCATATTTAAATGTTGCAACGAGCAGCCACCACAAATATCGAAATGCTGACAGGGTGGCGAAACGCGGTCAGGTGACGGTGTTACAATCGCTGCCACATCTCCTTCTAAATAATGCCTATGCTTTTTTTTGACTTTATATTTCACGACTTCTTGCGGTAAAACGCCATCAATAAAAATCTTCTTTTGCTGGTGTTTACTGATACCTCGCCCCTCATGACTCAAAGTCAGGATTTCTGTCGTGAATTCATCACTCAATTGTTTGCTATTGGATATACTCATGTTTTCAAACTTAGATTATAAATACTGGCAAAATCATAGTTTGTCTGGAGAGAGAACTCAATTTGTAAAGTGACAAAAGTCTACTATACTTTAAATAAGAGTAAATTTTGAACATGAAAGAGTGTGATAAGTGAGTGTTTTTTTGGGGGATTGCTCCGAAACTCATTAAGTTTAAAATGATGGGAAACTTGATTGTTACGTGGTGTGCAGGTCCTCGCGTTTTTTAGAGGAAAGCCTAAAGCGTACTGAGGTTTCCAAAATATAATTAAAGAGAGTTTGAATGTGACATTCCCTCAAAAACACTCACTTATTATATTTTTATTCTTAAATAATTTTCACAATTTCCCAAAGATTCCTGCCAACCTCATTGCATACATCTATTGGTAATTTTGGATCTTTTTGAGCACAAAAGAAAAGTGTAAATCGACTGATGGAAAATCTTTTTTTGTAATCTGTGATGGCAAGATGTATTTTTTCAAGCTCATTAGGAGGATAATTCTTAGAAGACTTATTAAAACGAGCAGAACGTGCAAGCATAGCTCCCATTAACATGTCTTCATAATCATTCATACTTTTGCTATTGAATTTTTCATTGAGATACTGATAATTAGAATCATTATCAAGCATAAATTTAATTGCATTTAATGTGAAAGATAAATCTAAATTAAAGCAAGCAGCCATTATGATTGTTCCCTGAAGAGGATTAAACTCTCGTTCTTGGCAAGGTATAAAACTTACTGTATTCTTTTTCTCTGATTCTGGATCAGAGTTAGAAAAGAAAATTTGATTAGTATTATTGTTCTCACCAAAACACCATCTTTGTTTTGAAAGTTCGACATCATGTGCTGATAATAAAGGTTTAAGATGATCCAAATTTATGTGCAAATATGGATATCGGAAACAAAGATAAGTTAAATAATTAAAATCAAGCTTGAAAAGATTTAAAAATGCTTGTTTGAGTTCATTTGAATTTTCAAACTTAAAGTTAAAGTAAAGGTAAAATAAAGTCGCGTCGTGGTTTTCATTACGATATTCATTTCTAAAATATTCATAATTACGAATGTTAAATGATTTGCAAAATAAATATAATTTAATTTGATTGTTTTTCTGCTCAGATGCGAGGGTTTGTAATTCTAATCTCTCATTTTCTTTAAATTCAAGATATGGATCTGCTTTAAATGCTGTAAGGATAAGATTATCTTTGGAATTTAAAACCCAGCGAATAAAATCCATTGAAGATTGTAAGTTATTTTGGATAATTATTATTTCATCATCTCTATTTTCAGTGAAAATCCTTTTAATGTTATAATTTTTAAGATTTTGATGACACTCAGAAGCCAATGAAAACCAGTTGTCATATGCTTTCAATTCATCAATAAGATTTTTTTGTTGGTAGCTGAGTTTAGTTACTAAATCCTTAAAAAACCAACTCAATCGATTTTGATTTGAATATTTAGAATCCCAAAACCAATTTGTATCTAAAGCGCAACCATAGTGAATACATTGTACTAATACGAGAAGATCATCTTGATCAAGATCATTACTTTGATCAATAGAATCAATTTTTGCTTTTATCATCCAGAGTAGTGCTTCTGGTTTGCAGATGAGTTTATTCGGGTAATTAATTAAATAATCTTTATCGTAGTTTTCTAGAATTTCATTAACAATATCTTTGAATTTTGCTGTTTTAAAAAGATAGTCTTCTTTACTATAAATACGAAGAGCTTTGATTATCTTGTTTAAAAGATTGTCATCACTTGCTTCACTGAGAGCAGTTTGATATTTGACTATGATAAATGAAGATCTTAGCATGAGGTAACCCGGTTTTGTGTACCCTTCGAGACGGCGCAAACCCTTCGACAAGCTCAGGAGCGCCTCCTCAGGGTGAACAGTCTAATTTTATTATTTAATAGGCACATAGTGTAAATAATGTGTACAAAATAGGCAATACTAATAAATTTTATCTAATTAAGCTCTTGTAAATAAACCTTAATTTTCGTAACTTACCTTACAATTATCCTCTCAAGTGAACTGCATATGACTAATTCATTCATCGAAAAAGAAGAACTTTATTGTGCTCATAATTACAGACCATTACCTGTTGTATTAACGAAAGGTGAGGGTGTTTATGTTTGGGATGATGCTGGCAATCGTTATCTTGATATGATGAGTGCCTATTCAGCTGTTAGTCATGGCCATTGCCATCCTAAATTGGTCGCTGAATTGCATAAACAAGCGCAACAATTAAATATTGTTTCTCGAGCCTTTTATACTGATAAATTGGGTTCATTTTTAGAAAAAGCGTGTCAGTTAACTGGTTTTGAATGTGCATTACCCATGAATACAGGTGCAGAAGCGGTTGAAACGGCATTAAAAGCGGCACGTAAATGGGCATACACTGTGAAAGGTGTTCCGGAAGATCAAGCAGAAATTATTGCTTGTACTAATAACTTTCATGGTCGAACGATTGCGATTGTTAGCTTATCGACAGAACCTCAATACAAGAATGGATTTGGTCCATTTCCAAAAGGCATGCGCGTCATTCCTTATGGCGATCCAGAAGCACTTCAAAAAGCAATTACACCAAATACCGCTGCTTTTTTAGTAGAACCCATACAAGGCGAAGGTGGCATTATTGTGCCATCTGCAGGTTATTTAAAAAAATGTGCTGACGTTTGTAAGAAAAATAATGTGCTCATGATTTGTGATGAAGTTCAAACGGGCTTAGGTCGAACAGGAAAATTATTAGCATTTCAGCATGAAGACATGAAACCTGATGCAATTGTTTTAGGTAAAGCATTAGGTGGTGGTTTATTACCTGTTTCATTATTTTTAACACGACGAGACATCATGAATGTATTCACACCCGGAGATCATGGCAGTACATTTGGTGGTAATCCATTAGCAGCAGCGGTTGGAGCAAAAGCATTAGATGTTTTAGTTGAAGAAAAATTAACTGAGCGGGCTTACGAGATCGGAAATTATTTTCAAGATTGTTTAAAATCGTTGAAATCTTCATTAATAAAAGAAGTGCGTGGTAAAGGTTTATTAATCGGTTTAGAAATTCATAATCAATATCCAGCACGTGAAATATGTTTGCAAATGTTGAAATACGGTGTACTGAGTAAAGAAACGCATAAAACAGTCATACGATTTGCGCCACCGTTAATCATTACTAAAGTGCAAATTGATGTTGTCGTGAATGCATTGCAAAAAGTATTAAAAGAAGTGGAGGTAAAAAGTTAACTTCTGTCATCCCGCGGCGAAGACCGCGGGACCCAGCGTCTTTAACGCTGCAGAGTAAAGACACTGCGGTCTTCGCCGCGGGATGACAACTTTCGCTGCTATGACAAAATATTTTCAGATTTTTTTATAAATAAAGAATGAGTGTTAAATTTCTCCCAGCAACCACTTGGGATCAACTTCAAATTCATTAGCAATTTTCGTGAGGGTGGCTTCATCAGGTAATTGTTGACCTTCTACATAACTCCATGCCAATTGTTTAGGGATATCAATCATTTTGCTTAAAATAGCTGCTCTTTCGCGTGTTGATTCTGGCGCTTCAGATTCATCTAAGCAATGATTTAAGCGTTGTGAAAAAACCCTTGGCGTTACTGGCACGATGACCTCCTTGTGATCGCTTAAAAAGGAGTATACTGATCGAAATCATCGTTCGCAATCAATGAAAACCCTATCCACTATGAGGTAATAAACCTGCTGCAATCATGGTGTTATGTAAAAGCATGGCGACAGTCATGGGGCCAACACCACCAGGCACTGGTGTAATCCATGCAGCACGTTCTTTCGCTTTTTCAAATTCAATGTCACCTGTTAGACTGCCATTAGCTAATCTTGTAATGCCAACATCGATAACAGTCGCACCTTCTTTTATCCATTCACCTTTAATCAGTCCGGGTTTGCCAACAGCAGAAACGAGTAAATCAGCTTGTTTGACAAAGTAAGCCAGATCATGAGTGAAGCGATGACAAATCGTGACAGTTGCGCCCGCTATCAGTAATTTTAAAGCAAGCGGGCGCCCTACAATATTTGAAGCACCAACAATGACGGCGTGTTTTCCTTTAAAAACTTGTTTGATGGTTTCTAACAAGACCATGATGCCACGTGGCGTGCAAGGTTGTAGTAATGGTTTACGAATTGCAAGTCGTCCGATGTTATAAGGATGAAAACCATCGACATCTTTGTGCGGATCAATGAGTTCTAAAACAGCTTCAGCATTGATAGATTTTGGCAAAGGTAATTGTAATAAAATGCCATCGACTTGTGGATCTTGATTTAATATTTGAATTAATTGTTTAACTTCAGTTTCTTTAGTGTCATTCGATAAATGATGATAAAAAGAAGTGATGCCAACTTGCTCGCAACTTTCTCTTTTATTACGCACATACACTTCAGATGCAGGATCATTTCCAACAAGAATAACAGCAAGTCCAGGGCGTTTTTTTTGTAACGATAATTGATATTCAATCGTTTCCCGTATCTCTTTTTTAATTTGGTTAGCGATTGCTTTGCCGTCAATAATTTGTGCTGTCATGATTGCGTTTATGAATTTCAATGAGACGCATAACATATCATAAATATTAACTTTTATAACGGGTTTTTCTGAAACGCGAGATCCATTGCAAGTGACTCATGGATATAAAAAAATACCATTGACGCGCAGATGAGCTGTTAGTATTATCCGCTCATATTTTGTAGCGTCGAAACGGGGTATAGCGCAGTCTGGTAGCGCGCCTGCTTTGGGAGCAGGATGTCGGGGGTTCAAATCCCTCTACCCCGAAATAATTAGGCAGCATTTAACCCAGGCGCCCGTAGCTCAGGTGGATAGAGCACCGGCCTTCTAAGCCGGGGGTCGCAGGTTCGACTCCTGCCGGGCGCGCAATAATTTGATGGTGGACGTAGCTCAGCTGGTAGAGCCCCGGATTGTGATTCCGGTTGTCGCGGGTTCGATCCCCGTCGTTCACCCCAGAAATTTCGGGCCGCTAGCTCAGTTGGTAGAGCAGATGACTCTTAATCATCGGGTCGAAGGTTCGATCCCTTCGCGGCCCAACGTATTGAAAGATAAAGTAAAAACCTCTCTCTTTGTTACCTCAAAAAGACTCTCAAAAATGGCCTCTGGGGCACTGGTGGGGCAGTTACAAATAACAAGTGGCAATAAACCTCACTATAATCCAACAGCTAGCGGCAGAATAGTTTAAAACCAAGGAGGGAAGTATGGGTGGCTTAACAAGCTAATAACACTGGTTTCTGATTTAATTCCATTCGCGCCTTTTCGCACTATTCAGGATCAATTTAATAATAAGCATTGGTTGAAATGTAGGTTTGATTATTTGTCGTTCTGAGCTTATTAGGTTGTTTCTAGTAATATGATGACTGAATTTCTAGATCTTAAATCAAGGACTTTTATAATTGTTTTTTTTCTGTTCTGCCGTGAATAAACGTATAAATAATTCCCCCAATACCTGATACCCCAATAACGCTCCCTGCCCATTCATAACCATATATAGCAGTTATTGCGCCGCCTATAATGGATGAAATGGCGATTGTAAGCGCACAAAATTGCCCAATTTTTGCTTCGCAATCTCTACGTTTCTGATGTTTTATATCAGATTCAAGTTTTTTAGTTTCAAGTTCACGACGGTGATTTCCCTGGGCTTCAGTCATCTCAATTATTTTTTTGACCAAACCAGGCTGAGCTTTTTCATATTGAACAAGCACTTCTGGAGGTGGTAAGGGACTGGAATAAGTGATTTGTTGTGCGAAAACAGCAGGGGCAGGCGCTGCGTGAGATTTTTGATTTTTTACTTCTTTGTTATTCACTTTCAAGCCTTAATTTTTAACTCTTCTTTTTCTCTTGATGGGTGGATTTGATTGCAAAAAACATATCATTTCCTAACTGTTCCAAATCTTTTTTTATAGCCTCATCATCAGAATGGGTTGGAATATGAGTAGTAACTTCCCTTTCGGACGGGAATAAATCTAATATGGAAGCAGCACCCCTTAGAAAACTATTGTTGTTCATATTTTGCACCTCTTATATTAAAAGTTTACATGAAAAAATTTATATGCGCTAATGCCTGGAGGTTTTTTTAGCTTTAGTCTATATCCGCATGGAATATAGAGCTTTTAATGGGACAACAAGGATCGATCTATTTTTATTCATTTGTGGGGGTATTTTCTCTCTCACTGCCCCTATATTGCCCCATAATTGGCTGGTTAATATTCAAAATATCTATTAATTATATAGTTGAAAGAGATTTACATATAATTACCAATCATCTGTTGCCTTGCTTTAACATCTGTTGTAACTTACCGCCACTAATAAAAATTACCATAATCAGGAAGTGGGTGGTATGGCAAATATTGAAAAGCGAACCACAAAAGATGGTCAAACATCCTACCGTGCAAAAATCCGACTTAAGGGTTACCCAGCTCAGAGCGCAACCTTTGAACGTTTAACCGATGCGCGCAAATGGGTACAGCAAACTGAAACTGCGATCCGTGAAGGTAGACACTTTAAAACTGCTGAAGCCAAAAAACACACTTTAGGCGAAGCGATTGTTAGATATGCCCAATATGTCATGCCTATGAAACCTAAGAGTTCGCGCAGCCAAACAATTCAGATCAATTGGTGGAAAGATAACCTGGGTGAATATTCTCTCGCGGAAATTACTCCTGCTTTAATTGCTAACTATCGCGATAAGTTGGCTGAGGGGGATCTGGTGAGCAATGAAAGGGTGCCTCGTGGTGCCGCTACAATAAATCGATACCTTGCAATCTTAAGCCACGTTTTCACCATTGCGATGAAAGAATGGGGGTGGGTAGAAGAGAACCCAACTCTTAAAGTAACTAAAATGAAAGAGCCTCGTGGTCGTGTACGCTTTTTGTCTGATGATGAACGCAAAAATTTGCTCGAAGCATGTAAAAAAAGTGAAAGCTCTTATCTCTACACAATCGTTGTGCTTGCTCTATCGACAGGCGCACGCCGAATGGAAATATTAGGACTATCCTGGCAAAAGAACATTGACTTGCAACGCAATGTCATCATATTACATGAAACCAAAAACGGCGAGCGGAGAACGCTAGCTTTGACTGGTTACGCATTGGAACTAATTAAACAACATTCCAAAGTACGTCAATTAAATTGTGACCTTCTTTTCCCAGGTAAAAACTTCAAGAAACCAGTTGATATACGTACCCCATGGGAAACTGCATTAAAGAGGGCAGGTGTGACTGATTTTTGTTTCCATGATCTTCGACACTCTTGTGCGTCTTATTTAGCAATGAGCGGCGCAAGCCTTGCTGAAATTGCCGAAATTCTTGGGCATAAAACGCTGCAAATGGTTAAGCGATATGCCCATTTATCTGATGCTCACGTTAGCAAAGTTGTTGCAAACATGAATGAAAAAATATTTGGAATTAAATAATATGGCTGAAATTTCACTTGAGTCTCTCTTAAATAAATTTTGCGTACATAAAAAAGATAATATTTGGATAGTAAAAGAAGCCTATGAAAATGAAATGACTCATCTTTTGGATCGTTTGTTAAAGCAAAAAAAATGGGCGCTAGAAGATTGCTTGCTTTTGGCAATTGGCTTGCTTTTTTGGCCTTATTTAATGAAAAAATGTCGAGAGAAAAAAAGAAAATTAGAAGAAAATATATACCAAACAATTGAATCATTACTCGACCTTTATGCGAAAAAAGAAAATATTCTGAAATCAGGCATAGATAAAGATGAGATAATAAAAAATCCACAACCTCTACGATGGATGGAATTATTTGAAAAATATGAAATTGAAATAAACCAAAAGATTTGCCAAAAGATTTTATTAGCACATTTTGATTTGGATTGGAGAATAGCAGAAAACAGTAAACACCGAGGAATAACTTTCAATGAAGATCAAGCAGCGGCGTTTTTAAGTGACACTTTGGGATGGAATGTAAGTCCAAAAAATGTTCTTGAATTATGCCTTGAACAGCTTCCTTATGGCTTTGGAGCTTACCTTGATTACATAAAATATTGTCATTCCCAAAATGAATTTTCAATAATGTCTGCCTCTTGTATTCAGGAGGCAATTGATTCTGGTGTTATAGATACATCATATTTGTACAGCTACGAAGGTTTAATGCGCCTCGTCACAGAAAACAAACAAGACGCATTTGATGATTTTTTGTCAAGCCAAACAGTAAAGCATATTCGTGATGGTGGCATAATTGAACTAAGTGCAAATAGGCCAATTTTATGTGTACAACTCTCATTAAGTGACTTAATTTTAGGAAAAAGCCAATTTCTTTCCATTAAACAACGTAAAGATTTATTTATGATTACAAGTAAAAATTTACTCTACAGGGAAGAAGAATTGCGCATATTTGCAATTGAATATAAAAAACAATTTTGCAATATAGTAGATTCCGCCAGTCAGGAACAGCTTTTGAGCAGACCCGCAATCAAAAAGATTTACTCCAACGTAACTATCCATCAATGGGATAAATTCTTTGCAAACGAAGATAACAATGGCCTAGCTAACGCAAAGATAAGCGGGCAAAGTGCTAGACAAGACAGATATTATCAGAATAAATTGCATAACTGGCTGATAGAGAATGGACATTACATGCCAAAAGAACTATTAAAACTATTACAAGATACGCAAGCAGTAACACATCAACACAATATCGCGAGTATAATCCTAAACGATTAATTGCCACATTACAGCCCATTCACTGCCAATTTGTAGTCAATTTATCGCCGCATAAATCGTTCTTTATAACTGAACTTCACAACGCGTGATTAATTTCAGAGTTGATCAATCAATACTTACAATGGAGAACAGTTATGCACGATTTTCAGTCAATAAAACTTACCACCCCTAAAAAACTACCAGAGCTTTACCCAGGTGTTTTTACAGAAGCGTCTATTCGCTGGTTGATATTCAATGAAAAAACAAATGGCTTTTGCTCATGCGTGAGACGCGTAGGTCGCAAGGTTCTCATTGATCTCGATGAGTTCGAATCGTGGATCAGAAAACAAGGGAGTAGCAAGTAATGAATAAAAGGATAACGAAATCCAACAAAAAAAAATGCCCACAGGTTCAAGGCCAGGTGGGCACTTCCAATACCGTGAATCAGTTTCATGATAATTCACCCATTGCTCAACGAGCAAGAATACTGTCGTGGTTTTTAAATATATCTCCGCGACTCTCTACCCTAGAAGCAAGAGAAGAACTCGGCATCATGAGTCCAGCTTGCCGCGTCATGGAATTGCGTGATATGGGACATGACATCATAACCGATTGGGAGCAACAGGTAGATGTAACAGGCACAAATCATCGAGTAGGTGTCTATGTATACATGGGCTTTCCTACAACCAATCAGGCCAAGGAGACATACCATGTCACGCATAAGAACGGTTAAACCGGACTTCTGGGTGAGCGAGCAAGTTTTATCTTGCTCGCCTCTTTCCAGACTTCTATTCATTGGCATGTGGAATTTCTGTGACGACAACGGAATACACCCTGCATCATATGTGCGCCTAAGAGCCGAGATATTTCCTGGAGATGACTGCGCAATTGATAACATCAAACACTGGATGGGAGAACTTATTTCCGCAGGATTGGTGCGCGAATATGCTATTGAAAATAAAACATTCTGGATCGTCACCGGTTGGAAAAGGCATCAACGAATTGATCGTCCTACTTACAAGTACCCTCTTCCATTATCAGAGATGAGAGTTATCACTGATTCTTCGTCGAATAATCAGCGAATACTCGTCGACAATTCGCAGACAGCTCCACAAGAAATTATAGATAGCTCAAATACGGATAGGAATGGAAAGGAAGGGAATGGAAAGGAAAAGGATATACGTGAAGTTGAAACTTCACAGGTATGTGTTCCTCATTCGTTGGCCAATACAAATGCAGTATTTATTTATTGGCAGCATGTAATGAAGCAACCTCATGCTAAGCTTGATAAAAAGCGCAGCAAGAAAATTGAAGAAGCCCTTAATCTTGGTTACACCACTGATGATCTTAAGCTAGCAATTGATGGCTGTTCAAAAACGCCATTTAATACTGGTCTTAATGATAGAGGGCAAAGATATGACAGCATAGATTTGATATTCCGTGATGCTGACCATATTGATCAATTCATTTCAAACTCAACTAACCCACCGTGTCCATCAACTAACAATAACAGCGCAAATAACCCAATGGCAGGAGCACTCTAATCATGATGATAAAAGAAATCTCACAACGACTAGCGCAACGTGCTGAAGACATAGCTCATTTTTTATTACCAAATGGTAAAAAAATTGGTAATGAATATTGTCTCGGCAGTATTAATGGCGAACATGGTGGGTCATTAAAGATACATTTATCAGGCGAAAAAGCAGGCATATGGTGTGATTTTGAAAGTGGAGGAGATCAATCAGGCGACCTTCTCGATCTATGGTCTGCTACACGAAAAATTCCGCTTGCTGATGCGATTAAAGAGGCAAAGCAATATCTCGGTGTGTCTTCTCCCGCCTTCTATCCACAAGCACCTAAGTGTTTCGTTAAGCCATCTCAAATACTACCAACACAGATCGGTAGTGATACGCCGGTGATGCATTATCTTGTTCAGGAGCGAAAACTAAACCCAGAAACGTTATCGACATTTAAAATTGGTGATCAAGGTCGGCAAATAGTTTTTCCTTTTATTCGTGATCGAGAAATTATTTTTGCCAAATATCTCAGCATTGATCGACGCGATGGAAAAAAAGACATTCGTGCTGATAAAGATTGTGAACCCTGTCTCTTTGGATGGCACACGATACCAACCAATGCCCGCACAATTAATCTTTGCGAAGGTGAAATTGATGCTATGACATTGTATCAGTATGGTCTCCCAGCATTGTCCGTACCATTTGGTGGTGGCACAGGCAATAAGCATAAGTGGCTTGAACATGAATTTGATCGTCTCTCAGTATTTGATGAGATTTTTTTGTGTTTCGATAACGATAAATCAGGACAAGAAGCAGTCGCTGAATTGATTGATCGACTAGGTCGACATCGTTGCCGTATTGTTGAATTACCTCACAAAGACCCTAATGCGTGTCTACAAGCAGGGATGAAAGCTGAGGAAATCCATAAATATTTTTTAGAAGCAAAAATACTCGACCCACAAGAGTTAAAACGAGCTAGTCATTATGTAGATCAAGTAATAGATGCGTTTTATCCCCCTGAAGGATTGCACCTTGGCTACACAGCGCCATGGGAAAAGACTAAAGATAAAATATTATTTAGACCAGATGAACTAACAATTTGGACGGGTATAAATGGTCATGGTAAAAGTCAGCTTATTGGACAAATTATTCTATCAGCAATACAACAAGGTGCGCGAATTTGTATAGCCAGCTTGGAACTAAAGCCGAAACGACTACTGATGCGTCTAACCCGACAAGCGAGTAGCGTGGCTGAGCCTACAGGAGAATATATACGCGCGATCCATGAATGGTATGGCGATCATTTATGGATATTTGATCTAACAGGAACTGCAAAAGCTCAGCGATTGATTGAAGTATTTCAATATGCAAGGCAAAGATATGGAATTGATGTTTTTGTTATTGATTCCTTCATGAAGCTGGATATCGCAGAAGATGATTACAAATTACAAAAACAGTTTATTGAAATGCTCTGTGATTTCAAGAATCAGCACAGCTGTCACGTGCATTTAATCGTACATCCACGAAAAGGCTCAGACGAAAGCCAAATACCTGGCAAACTTGATTATAAAGGCACAGGGGCAATCTCCGATATGGCAGACAATTGTTTTACAGTTTGGCGCAACAAAAAAAAGGAAGATTTGTTACGCTTGAAAGTATCAGGGAAAATATTAACACATGATCAACTTGAAAAACTCAACGAGTCAGATTGTCTCTTGAGCTGTGACAAACAACGCAATGGAGACTGGGAGGGTAAGATTGCTTTATGGTTTGATCATGTATCTTATCAGTATCTAAATCATGAGAAGCAGAAACCAGTCCAGTACGTATCATTCTCTAATCCTATTAACCACGCTTGATCTGAACAAGGAAATAACAATCATGACATTCAAACAAGGTGAATCAGGTAATCCAAATGGTAGACCAAAAGGGATTGTTGATAAACGCGCAAAGTTGCGCGAAAAATTAGAATCTCATGCCGATGAAATTATTGATGCCCTAATTGTGCGTGCAAAGGTGGGCGATTCAGGTGCGTTGAAATTATGTATTGAAAGATTAATTCCACGGGTGAAGTCAGATGATGGTATTGTTTTTGGATTGCCCGAAGGTAGACTTGATATGGGAAATAATATGTTACAAATAGCTCATGACTTGACTCAGGCTGTTGCATTAGGCCATCTTTCATTTGAGGAAGCGATTAGATTTTCAAATTTTATTAATCATCAGACTCGACTTATCGAAAAAGCAGAAGAACAGATTCAAGATGAATTGGAGCGGGAGGAGAGAAGAAAATATTGGGAAGAACGTTCGAAAGAGCAAGAAAATTCTAACGAAGCTTCTTAAGTCGTCGGAATTGTGGGGTGGGAGCAATCTGTAGAAATTTTTTGTGCATATTTAGTTTGCTCCATCCATTAGTTATCCAATTAATAAAAAATAATGTGCTAGAGCGAAATATCGAATTTAATAACTAGAAATCCTACTCAATTTGAGTATAATGCGGTTAGTTTTTAGGTTTTAGTATTTTATTTATCACGAAACGGAGGTCCCAGCCAGTCGAAGTTTATAAAAATAATGATTAAACCAATAACAATAATAGCCACGATTTTAATTATCCTTTTCTTAGCAAGCGCCTCATGGAAAAGCTCTGAAAACTTCCCAAACACTCCCATTGAGAAAACTAAATTACAAAAAACCGAAAAAACAAAAGCAACTACTAGCTGCAATGTTATTGATAATTTTTTAGACGATCCATCTTTTCAAAAAATCTTTGAGCCAAGCACAGGTACTGAATCAATCCAAGCAAATCAAAATTTCAAAAAGTTAAAATTACAGACCCAAATTAACGATAAATGCGGTTATTTAGCAACAGCAATTTTATATGAGATATATACCAAAAAAGGACAAACAGTTGAAAAAGAAAATCTTCTTAAAAGATTAATCGAATTAGCGAATAATAATATTCTTGAAGCATCTAACAAGCTATGCGGAGATGAGAAAGCTTCAATTACAGATTCTCAAAGAACAATCTTTTGTGAGAATGTTATAAATGATTATCATAAAGAAATCACAACACTTGATTCCGTGTATAAACTGCTAAATATTTATGAGAAAAATAAGCAGATAAACAAGATTGATGAACTTTGTAAAAATGAAGATATTAATTTAAGAAAATATTTTTGTGAATCAACCCTTGGCCGAATAGCTGACGATTACTATAAAAAAGAAATATTTGATGCTGCTCTAAGTGCCTATGAAGAACAAGCTAAGTATGATGATAGCGGATTTACAGATTCTAAGATTGCTGGGATGTATTTAGACGGAAAAGGTACAAAAATAAATTATTGGATGGCTATTTATTATTATGATAATGCTTTAGCTAAGTTAGATAAAAGTTATATATCTTCTCGTGGGTTGGCTCTAAATAATAAAGGTCTAGCACATTCACATCTAAAAGATTATGTTCAAGCTGCAAAAAGCTACGAAGCTTGTACCAAATTAAATGATTCTCTATGCATGTATAATCTAGCGCTTATGTATGCTAAAGGTCATGGAGTTATTCAAGACCAACAAAAAGCATTTGCTTTAGCAGATCTTGCTATAACGGTAGGTCTGGAAGATAAAAAACAAGAAAAACATGCGACTGAATTAAGATATAACGTAGCTTTGTTATTAAAGAGTGATTCATTTGGTGGCTCACTTAAATATGCGCGTAATTTATCAAAGCAATATTATAAAAAATATGTACTTCATGATGAGTCAGTTATT
>Ga0207102_1096_pt1 | contig 16294 bp, 12 predicted proteins | sample Alteio_BWMinHeat_80_FD_153573 | JGI IMG/M metagenome (GOLD analysis project Ga0207102, IMG submission 153573) | Enriched cells from forest soil in Barre Woods Harvard Forest LTER site, Petersham, Massachusetts, United States -... | ecosystem: Environmental > Terrestrial > Soil > Temperate forest >... | reverse complement strand
CCTATAAATATGATATACCCAGGCTGAATAGAAGTATTATTGGTTGTGATACTGGTAATGGTGCCGTTATCCATATTCAAATCGGAAAGCGTACTGTTTACAATTCCATTAAATCCGATATAGGTCATCAGGATGGCGATAACTAACACATCAGCCATACTCCATTTACCTGAATCGAAAGCGAAAAAATGAATGACTTTGTTCTTCGCCCATTTTCGCTTATTCAGCATATAAAATCCGGTTGACAATAATTTAGTTATCGGGAAAATTATACTGAATACGAGAATGAGCACACCTACAATCATGGAGTCAATTTTTCCGGTATTAATAAGAACGCGCACCACTTCAACTATACTTTTACTTTGGAAGAAAAGGACCTGATTTTTAAATGAAACATCCTGACCCAGCAAATGAAAATCCATCGATGATATACGAGCATCAATCTGAATCATTGTACAATTTAATCCTACAACCAGGAGTATAACAGCGGAAAAAATAGACAAAACATACAGGGGAGTATGGACTTGTTCCTTATTTCTGACAAGCCACCACAGAAACAAAATCATGACTACGCCGGCCATCAAGCCCATAGCCCAGGAATAGGTTTGTTGCCGGATAAGTAACAGGTCGGCATTTGTCTGATTTTCAAAAGTTTCTTTGTTATTCGTATTATATTTTTTGAATATTGAATCCATGAGAGAGCCTTGCGCATTCTTGGAACTGTCATATGTTTTACTACCCAGGGAATCCAGTTCAATTTGCGCAATTCTTTTTAACCTGCCATAACTGGATGGCTTATTGATCTCGTCTATAATTTTTTGAGCGTATCCGGGAACCTCTTCATGCAATTTTTTTTCACTGACTAGTGTATTAAAAGCAAGTTTTTTAATTTTTCCTCCAACAGATTTTTGTGGTTTATTAATAGAAGCCGATGCCTTATCAATTACACCATGTAGAATTTGTTCAATTTCCTTTTTGATATCTGCATTTTGCTGCGGGGATAATTTGAATTTTTGGATTTGACCTTTTGCCGCAGCTACCAAATTGTCCCGCCATTCATCTACTGAAAGAAGGCCGAATGAGACGCTGTTAACAATCATGTAATCCTTCTTAATTTGCTCCTGTCGTTCAGACAAATTATAAACCTGGTAGCCGCAATACCCCATTCCAAATAATATGATAGATACCCCGATAACCAATAAAATTTTAATACCGGACAATCGGAATCCTGTCTTTGACTTTGATTCATTATTCACTTTATTGTATTAAATCAGTTTATTGATTGAATTTCTTCCAGATATAACATTAATATCCCGTTTAAAATGTCCTGATTGAATTACAATATTTGAATTATCATGCCAAGGAATCCCGATTGTTTAGAGGGCTTTACAGACCATTCCACCATGCTTTGGATATACCCGGACGTAATCAACAAGAATCAAACTCTTAAGATGTAGAGTAAATTTCCCAGGTGAGATGAATAATTAATCGATCGTTTGTCAACTTTCATTAATAATTCAGGATATTTATTTACTGAATCAAGTATGACCATGAAAAAATTATTATTTGTCTTTTTACTTATTTCGGGATGTGCAGAGGCTCAACAAAAAGAAATCAGATTGTATGACGGACCGGCGCCTGGTTCAGAAAACTGGAACTGGGCCGAAAAACAATCGGATAAAAATATGATGCACCAGATGATGGTGTATAACGTGGCAAATCCAACCTTAACCGTTTTCCCTGCGGATCGTTCAATAGCCAACGGTACAGCTGTGATTATTTGTCCCGGAGGTGCATTTCATTTTCTTACCATCGATAATGAAGGAACTCTTGTTGCAAAATGGTTAAACAAACGCGGTATCACGGCATTTGTTCTTAAGTACAGGGTTGCCCATTTAGAAACTGATGATCCGCTCGGAGATATGATGGCGGGGTTATCGCCCGGTAAACGAAAAGATTCATATGAGGCTGAAATGAAAGCCACTATACCTCTTAGTATAGCCGATGGTAAGGCAGCTATTGCGTATGTCAGGAAGCATTCGTCAGAATTTGGAATTTCGCCGGATCATATAGGAATTATCGGTTTCTCCGCAGGTGGCACAGTTGCAGCTTCTTCAGCATATGCTTATAACAGTGACAACAAACCGAATTTTGTGGCTCCTATTTATGCATATATGCCGGCTTCCCTTCAAAGCGATATTTTACAAGACGCGCCTCCGATGTTCCTCGCCGCTGCAAGTGATGATCAGCTTGGTCTTGCTGCCAATAGCACAGATCTTTATAGCAAATGGCTGGCTTCCAAACATTCAGTCGAGTTACATCTTTATGCCAAAGGAGGGCATGGTTTTGGGATGAATGTCCAGCACCTTCCCGTAGATGGCTGGATCGACCGGTATGGTGACTGGCTGGTTTTTATTGGTATGATAAAGCCAAAATCTTAAGACTTCAATCTTTGTTTTTATTTATCTCTTTCTTAAGGTGGATAAGCAGAAGAAAAGCTTTTGGTAGTATATTTAAGCCAGATATAAACCATAGATAAGCCAGTATTAAGCCATAGATAAGCCATATCTTAAAAGAACTGGCTTATCTATGACTTAAATTTGCTTTTATTATATCTTAAAAGTATCTTAGATAATAAACCAACCTTAATTCAATCTTATTCTTATGGGTACTCTTAACAATGACCTGAGTTTTACCGGATCTGTCGGAAATCTTTCTGCCTATACCATGCGTGGCCACGACAAAGTAATTTTGCGCACAAAGGGTGGCGCAACGAAAAGGCAGATTCAAACACTGGATACTTTTGAGTCCACCCGCAATCTGAACAATGAATGGAAGGTTGTCGTTAAGGCTGCAGGTTCGATTCGCAGAGGACTAAATGGCCTGAAGGCTTTGGCGGATTATAATATATCAGGTCATCTCAACGCCCTGGTGAAAAAAATTCAGGTTTTGGATTTAGTTAATCCAAAGGGAAAACGTTCCATCCTTTTTTCCCGGCAGCCTGATTTCATCAGCAGTTTCAATTATAACAAACAGAACATGTTTGATTCGCTGATTCGTCAGCCTCTTTCAATAAACATCGATAAATCTTCCGGGGCTGCTGATATCGAAATACCTCTTTTACAACCCTCCGTTAATTTCTTCCCTCATCCGCGCTATGCTTATTTCCGCATCGTTCTATCCATGACTTCAGTAAGTGATTATATCTTCGATGCAACAAACAGCTATTATGGAGCAGTACGTTTGGCAATCCCAGATTATAAACCCATTTTTTCAGCATGGGCGCCTTCGAATATTCCACAGGCTCAGGCCAGTTTTCATTATACTCCTGCCAATAATTATCTTCCGGGTCCGGATATGATCCTTATTTTGGGTGCCGGGATTCAATACGGAATGCCAGGAACAGATGGTTCCATGCAGCCCGTTCCTTATGTAGGAGCGGCCAGAATTTTAAAGTGCGTGTGAAAAGTTGGAAATAATTAATACCAAAAATTATTTTATCCTGACCGACTCCTTTAGTATTTCGAGTCTTTCATCAAAACGAACAGATTCAGGAAGGTCAATGGAATATGGAACGAATGCATCCATAAGATCAGCAGAATGTTTTTCTCTTCGCTGGGTTTTTAAATTGAAGTGTACAAAAGTCGACCATAAAAATGCCTTCAATATGGTTTTATCCAAATTCCACATACTCATTTCGACAGTGATTTCCTGATCGTCTATCCTGATCAGCGAAGTTTGAATGATAACGGTTTCCATCAGCAAGGCGGGTCTGAGATATGCGATCTCATTTTTACTCACCACCCAGCTTATTCCCTTATCTCGTGCCAGTTCATAAATGTTGAAATGATGAAATTTCATCAGATGGTCTTCTCTTGCATTAATAAAATAATCCAGGTAGCGGGAATTATTTAAGTGATTGAAAGGATCACAATCGGGAAACCGGATCAGGTATTTACTTTCCCAGGTTTTTTGGAGTTCTTTCATAACAGTTTGATTGACATACCGGTTCAAATGCCAAATAGTTAACCTTAGATTAATTGGAATTTAAAAACAAGCTTTCTAATAAACTGTCTTTGAAAGTCGTGGTTCATATTTATTAAACCAGCCAGTGGACTTTTATTAAACATATCATTTATCAGGTTTCCTAAAGGAAAATTATCAAATGGCCCTTTTATTTCTTCTATTGAAATAATCTGTCCCAGGGATTTTCCTGCTATTCCTGCTATAAGATTTGCATCCGCTACTGCCGAAGAATACAAATGCTTATATATTTCAGTTTTATAAATCGAGGGATCTTCGTATTTGATTTCTTTTATGCTGCCGCTTATGCCTTTCAATCCTTTAATACTTTCAAATAATCTCTTTAGTTCTGTTATGGAGTTTAGTTTTACTAAAAAAACCGGCTCATTGCTTCTGTTTTTGTTGAGGGTATATCCAAATTCCTGAGACTCTTCAAAGATGAATTTATTTTTCTCCAGAAAAGTCCTTATTTCATCTGAAGTCGTAGAGGGTAATGTATCTTTGCCTTTCTGACTCCCTACAAAAGCAGATAAATTATATTGTTCACCAGCGCTGACCTGATATATGAATTCCAGCGGTTTTAGTTCAATTGTATCTGAACCAACGATTTCAAGAGTTTTAGCTTCCTGACCAAAGGAATAAGCGGATGAAGTAAGAAGGACCAATAGAATAAATACTCTCAGTAACCTGATTTCCATATATGATTATTAAAAGGGTGAAACACAATTTAGTAATAAATGACGGTTTCTTATTATCAACAATTTCCCCGTTTCCATCGAACTATTGCAACCTGGATTTCCTGAATACGTATACATAATAATCATCCCGCCATTAAGATTAAATAAAATTAAATTTTTAAAGAATTAAATATGAAAAAAACATTGTTTATTCTTTTCATTTCTGTATTGGCTGCATGCGGAACAGTTAAACTTGCCGCACCTCAACAATCGGATGTAGACAGAGTCTCCTCCAAATATCCCGGATACACGCTTGCCGAATTAAACGATGGCAAAGCCCTGTTTCAGCAAACATGCGACAGATGCCACAGGTTAAAGAATCCTACATCGAGAAATGAGACCAAGTGGAATGAAATAGTTCCAAAGATGATTGGGAAATTAAACAAAAAAGAAGGAAAGACAGTAATTGACGAAAAACAACAGGAATCAATATTAAAATACCTCGTTACAATGAGTTCAGCTCCGAAATAATCGAAGGAAATAAATCGGGGTCACAAAGAAATTAATAAAAAGTCACCGCTTATTTTTGGATTATACCAATTGTTTTTATATGATTAAATTCGTATCACAATCCAAAATAATATGGACACAAACAGACTTTCTTCAACGCTTGCCAAAGAGTTGAATGCACAAATGACCAACGAAGCGCATAATGCTCAGATATACCTTTCCTATGCAGCATGGGCAAGCGAAAAGGGATATGACGGTATTGCTAATTTTCTATTCCGCCATGAGAATGAAGAACGCAATCATATGATGAAGATCCTGGAGTATATTTTAAAACGGGGCGCCAAAGTAGTCGTATCGCCAATTCCCGGTCCGGGCCCTAATCCAAAAAGTGTAAATGATTGCTTTGAAAAGGTATTTAAATCGGAAGTTGAAAACACTTCAAATATTTACAAGATTGTTGAAATGAGCATGAAGGAAAAAGACTGGGCAACCTGGAACTTTATGCAATGGTTTGTCAAGGAACAAACGGAAGAAGAAACACTCGCCATAGAACTTGTAGATAAAATTAGAATTGCCGGAGGCGAAAAAGCTTCGGATAGTGTCCTGTATGCTTTAGATCGTGACCTTCAGTCAACGCCGGATGAAGCTGTTCTGGCTCAGGATGTTTCGGTTGAAAATCCCTGAATGAAAATTATATTATTTTTTCTGTTAAGTTTTTTTTGCAGTCCCTGTTTCCCGCAACAAGGTCTGTGGCCGGTTCTGAAACATTATGAAGGAAAATATATCGAGAAGATTGCCATGCCCGTAGGAGGAATTGGTACAGGCAATATTTCCATCGGTGGTAATGGTCAATGGAAAGATGTGGAGATCATGAATAAACCCGGCATGGGGTTTTATGGATCCGTAACACCGAAACAGGCTCCCTGTTTTATGCTGTTCACAGAAAATGAATCTGGCGAAAAACATGCAAAACTTTTGACAGGTCCCATTCCTCCTTCGGAATTTATTGGCTCACAGGGAAGCCTGGCGCCGAATCACGGATTACCAAGATTTGCCTCCGCCAGTTTTGATGCAGCTTATCCCTTTGCCATTGTAAACCTGGAAGACAATGGCATGCCCGTTTCAGCAAAAGTAAAAGTCTTCAATCCATATATTCCCGGAGATGCCATCAGCAGCGGGATTCCCATCGCTGTGATCCGCTATGAGATTACTAATAAAACAAACAAGCCTTTAACGATTGCCGTAGCCGGTTCGTTGGATAATTTTATCGGCATGGATGGTTCAGTGGTTGAATTCGATTCTTTCGACCGAAGCATCATTCCGCAGGGAACAAAGAATAACCGGAACATTTTTAAACAATCTTCCGGACTTGCCGGAATATATATGATGTCCGACAGTGTAGACCATCATTCGAATGCATGGGGCACGATTGCATTGACAACTCCTGCAAATAATAAAGATTATAATATAACATATCGTACGCAGTTCAGTCCGAAGGGCTGGAATGAAAATATCACAGACATGTGGGATGATTTTTCAGATGACGGATCTTTCAAAGACCTTCAATTTGATCAAAAGGTCAATGATCCCCGGGCTGCCTTATCGGTCAAAATGAAACTAGCTGCCAATGAGACAAAAGAGATTGAATTTTTTCTTACCTGGGATTTTCCAAATCGTATGGACTGGAACGATAAAGTTATCATCGGGAATTATTATTCTACCCTTTATGACAATGCCTGGGATGTAGCAGAAAAAACCTTACCACTCTTACCCTCACTGGAAGCAAAGACCATTGATTTTGTAAATCTGCTGGTTAAAAGTGATTATCCATCCGTAATGAAAGAAGCTGCTTTATTTAACAGCAGCACCCTTCGTTCCCAGACGGCATTCCGTAATAAGGAAGGATATTTTTTCGGGTGGGAAGGAGTATTCGCGTCTACTGGTTCCTGTTATGGCAACTGTACCCATGTATGGAATTACGAACAGTCAACTCCTTTCCTTTTTGGAAATCTGGCAATGAAAATGCGGGAAGTGGAATATCAGAAAGCACTTGACGACAGTTCAGGATTAATGAGTTTCAGGGTATCTCTTCCATTTGATAAAAAAGAGAATTGGAAATCTGCTGCTGCCGACGGACAAATGGGAACCATCATGAAAGTATATCGTGAATGGCAGTTGTCGGGCGATGACGAATTTCTGAAAAATACCTGGCCGGGAGTGAAAAAAGCGCTGTCTTTCGCCTGGATAAAAGGAGGATGGGATGCGGATAAGGATGGCGTGATGGAAGGTTGTCAGCATAATACGATGGATATAGAATATTATGGCCCCAATCCTGAAATAGAATTCTGGTATCTCGGCGCACTCAGGGCATCTTCCAAAATGGCTGAGTATCTAAAAGACAAAGAATTCGGGAAGACATGTTCGCTGCTCTTTGAAAATGGCAGCAGGTGGACAGACCAGCATTTATTCAATGGTGAATTTTATATCCAGCAAATCAGGCCCATCGAAAATAAATCTTCCATAGCTCCGGGATTATTAATTGGCATGGGTTCCAAGGATTTAAAGAATCCAGATTTTCAGATCGGAGAAGGATGTTTGGTGGATCAGCTGGTAGGACAAAACATGGCATGGATTTGCGGACTTGGATATCTCACGGATTCGAATCATATTAAAAAAACATTACAAAGCATCTGGAAATATAATCATGTAAACTCTTTTGGCGATCAGTTCAATAATATGCGGTCTTATGCGCTTGGAGATGAATCCGGACTGATACTTACCTCTTATCCCGATCCTTCAAAACGACCAGCAGTTCCACTTTCCTATGCATTTGAATCGTGGACAGGCCTTGAATATACAGCAGCCACTGGTATGATTTATGAAGGAATGAATGAAGATGCGTTGAAAATTATTACTGATACGAGAAACCGTTATGATGGTTATAAACGTAATCCCTTTAATGAAGAAGAATGCGGTAACCATTATGCGCGGGCTATGGCAGCATGGTCTGCACTGATAGCCTGGAGTCGTTTCAATTATTCTGCTGTTGAAAAAGAATTTTCAATTACAGCGAACCCGGGAAACTATTTCTGGTCTGATGGATACAGTTGGGGAAATGCCTCAGTAAACGGTCATAAGGTTTTAATTTCAGTGCATCATGGAAAACTGGATATTAAAACAATTCATCTAGCTGGCGGAGGAACTCTGAAATTAAAAGACGCAGTTACACTGAGTGAAAATAATTCGCAGGAATTCAATGTAGAAAGTAAAAAGTAAAAAGAGCCCGAAATTAAGCATCAGGAAATTCCAACAATAAAATGGTTTTTATGAAGAAATCGCTGATAATTATTTTTTCCACTTTTTTAGTTTCGATAGCTACGAGCCATGCACAGGTCACAAATACAAAATGGAAAGGCATATTAAACCTTGATGGACCTACGCAAGTTATCTGGCAATTTGATAAGGATACTGTTCAGATTTTTAATATTTCTGACAGTTCCCTGGTAGAAAAAATGACATATAAAACAGAACCCGGGTTCTTTATGTTTACCAAAGTCAGTGGCATTTCATCCTGCGATACGAGCACTATTGGTAAATATAAATTCAGCATCAGGAGTGATAGTCTTTTTATTGCTCCTTTTACAGATCCCTGTAATGACAGGGCTTCAGCGGTTAGCAATGAACCCTGCATCAGGGTAAGATAGGCTTCAACTGTTATCACTTCATGCTTCCCCTTATTTCGATAAGATCTAAGAGGGAAGCATTTTTATTTCATGACCAGATCGGAAAATCCCCGGGCATCATCTTTGCAAAGGCATAGAATAAACATTATGATCCGAAAATTAAAATCAGGTGAATACCGTCTTTATTCACGTAAAACTGATCCGAAGACAAAGAAGCGCCGCAACCTGGGTACGTTCAATTCGAGGGAAGCAGCCAAAAAACACGAGAGAGATGTGCAATATTTCAAACGGCACTAAGCTGAAGTAATTGGTTATGGGTTATGGGTTATGGGTTATAGGCTTTAGATAATCACGAAAAATATGAGTTGGGCATTAGTAGCCGGAGGCAGCAAGGGCATTGGTTTCAGTATCGCAGAGGCATTAGCGAAGCGGAAATATAATTTATTGTTGGTTGCAAGAAATCATGATGATCTGATACTTGCTAAAAAGACGCTTGAAAAGACTTATCCTGTAGAAGTTGAAACATTAACCTGCGATTTATCACTCACAGAATCAACAATAAAAATTCACGATTGGTGCAACGATAAAGGATGCAAAGTAAATATTCTTTGCAATGTTGCCGGCTCGGGTGGGTCAGGCGACTTTCCTGAATTGCCAGTGAATGAAGTGAGCACAATGCTCAGGACTAATCTTGAATCGACCATTGCCCTTAGTACGATATTAATTCCTCAGTTAAAAACAAACGCTCCTTCTTATATCCTGAATGTCGGAAGTCTCGCGGGATTTGCACCCATTCTCATTAAGAGTGTTTATGCTTCTGCAAAATCTGCTGTACATTCTTTTAGCTATTCGCTCAGATATATTTTAAAACCAGATAAAATTTCTGTCAGTTGTCTCTGTCCCGGTCCGGTTTTTACAAAACCTTCTATTGTAAACGAAACGATGAAACAGATGGGGTGGCTGGGGAAACATATGGCTCTGGAACCCGGACTGGTCGGGGAATTAGCCATTCGGGGCTTGTTAAGAAGGAAAATGATTATTGTACCCGGCAAGCTGGCAAGATTGATTTCTTATATACTCAGGATATTACCGGATCAATTTATAGCATACCTGATTTATTCTTTCAGAAAGTAAAATGACCCTTCAATAAAACAACAGTTATGAAGCATATAATCATCAGTATTTTTATTTGCTTCAATTGCATTGTATGTTTTGCACAGTTGAAAGCAGACAACGAAAACCAAAGCGACTCATCAAAACCTTATGCACTTGTTGCAGGAGGAAGCAAAGGAATAGGTTATGGCATTGCAGAAGCCCTGGCAAAAAGAGGATATAATCTGATCCTGATAGCAAGACACCTGGATACACTGCAGTTTGTCAAAAATAAATTGCAAACAAAGTATCCAATCCATGTGGAAATATTAGCCATTGATTTGAGCTTTGACAGCTCGGCATATGTGATAGCAAAATGGTGTACCGACAGAAAAATTCACTTAAAAGTTTTATGCAATGTTGCAGGCTTAGGTGGGGCGAATGATTACTTATCATTTCCACTTGATTCGTTACGCTACATGGTCAGTCTGAATATTGAATCCTGCATGGCGCTTAGTCTCACATTGTTGCCACTATTAGAGAAAAATACTCCTTCTTATATATTGAATGTAGCAAGCATGGCCGGTTTTGCGCCTATCCCGATTAAGAATATATACTCAGCCACCAAATCGGCTGTGGTTTTTTTCAGTTACTCGTTAAGGTATCAACTGGAAGATAAACATATAAGTGTGAGTTGTCTTTGTCCTGGTCCTGTTTTTACAAAACCCGAGATCGTTAAAGATACCAAGGCCAAGCTCGGTTGGTTTGGAATGAAGATGGCGCTTGATCCGGGTACAGTGGGAGAATACGCAATAAAAAAAACATTCAAAAAGAAATTAATTATAGTACCCGGCACTCTGGCTAAAATCAGTTCTTCGATTATCAGGTTTCTTCCCCGCAGATGGGTTGTCTCATTGTATGGAAAAGCCGGCAAGAAAAAGAGTAAATAACGTAAGTAACAGATACCGGCTTTTTTGTTTCTTGTAGAAACTAATCCCCAATAAAAAGCTACTCAAAACTTATCTTACTGTTTCAGGGCGCTATTTTTTACATGTAATTCTTCAATGACAATGATAAGGATTGACAGCAGGGGAACAGCCAGGATAATACCCATTATGCCGGACAAAGTGCCCATAATTAACTGGCTTAACAACGTCAGGGCCGGAGGAATATCGATCATCTTCTTTTGAAGCAAGGGTGTTACAATACTAGCCACAATAGTTTGACAGGCGATATATATCAGTGCAACTACAACAGCCGTTTTTGTGCTGATGGTAAAAGCAAGCAATACGCCGGGTATCATGGCGATCACAGGACCGAAATTCGGAATGATCTCAAGTACTCCGGTTATAAGTCCTAATACGGTGGTGCCCGGTAATCCAACAATATTTAAACTCACTGCAATCAAAATACTAATAAGAATCATAGATACCAGCATGCTTTTAAGCCAGCCTTTCAGTGCAACACGAATCCGGTTTAAAATGATACTTCCTACGGATTTTTTCTGTTCCGGTAAAAGTAAAATTATTCCATTCTGATACAGAGAAGGATCTGCAGTAAAAAAAACCCCGAGAAATAAAATTATATACAAATCACCTAAAACTCCAAAGCTGGTACTAAAAAAACTAGTGGCTGTATCCATTAATTTTTGTGAATTATTTCCTGAAGTATATTCAAGTATCTTTTCTCCAACTGGTGTTTTTGACATTTTAGCCTTGACCGTACTAATCGTCTGGGGCAGCGTATTGTTTAGTTCTGTTACCTGATTCTGGATCCTCGCTCCAATGAACCAGGTCATGACCGCAAACAGAATAGTCGTTCCACCAATGGAAATAATCAAAGAAATCCTACGGCTTAGTTTTGTTTTTCGATTAATCATTGCAGCCAGGCCGTGAAAATAAACCGCAATCAAAACTCCGGCAAGCGCCATTAGTAACACATTAAATGCTACCCGCACGATCAATATGATAACCAGTGTCAGACATACGATAGCGGTGGTCTGCCATACTTTAACCGTATAGGAAAGTTCTTTTTTGATTGAATTATCGGGTTCCTTATCCATAAATCAAATTTTCGATATTTTTCAAATATCGTATTCCCCGAAGTTATATTTATTTCGTAATTGTTTTTTATGGCCTGTTTCTACCGCCACCATCAAAACCGCCACCTTCACGCCTGCCCCCCGGAGGAAAAAATCCCGGCATCCTGTTTTGTTTTGGTTCTGCAAAATTATTCAGATTATAGGTGAAGGTCAGCATCGCATACCGGGTAAGCGTATTGGTCCTGGTATAGGATTCCAGGTTTGAAGTCACCGATTTACTGACTGAAGTATTCTGGTTCAGCAGATCAAAAACACTCAGTCTTATTTCACCATTCTTCTTTTTAAAAACCTGTTTGGCGATGCTCGGACTTAGCAGGGGTACGCTTGCATTATATGCTGCAGCATTATTGTTCGTATATGTGTAATCAAAATTTGCTGCAATCAGCCATCCGTTGTTTGTATATGCTGTAAATTCCGCAGAGAAGGCCTGAGAAAATGCATTGAGATTATTTTGCGCATTTGATTTTTGTGGCGAGGCACCAGATCTCTTGTTGATGCTATATTTGGAAACAGTACTAAAGTTCATATCAAAGTTCTTCCTGATATTCGTAGTCCAGGAAATCGTTTCAGACAATCCCGTGTTTTTCGAATATACATGCGCGTAATTATTTTCTGCGGCATCTATGGAATCCTGTGCAAGAAGGTTCTGACTCTGAGCATATGTTATACTGGTAATAAAGTTCAGGTTGGATTTAGGTTTATTTAAGGGGATACCATAATTAAAATATCCAGAGATATTATAAGTACCGTTCAGGTTTACGTAAGTGGTTTGCTGACCCCCCTTTGAATTATAATAAACAGCCGATTGTATATCATTTACGATCGTACTTGCATTGATTGTTGCAAAGACCACGTGCTGCGATCCGGGTTCGAACGATGAATATAGCATGCGCAGACTATGTGTGAACTGCGGTTTCAGGTCGGGATTACCTACCTGGTAATTAATCTGATCAGTCGTTGTAATTAATGGCTGCAGCTGCGTTACAGAAGGAGTACCCGTTCTTCCTGAATAGTTAAGACGAAAATGTTTTGTTTTCGAAATGGCATATTGGAAATTGACTGTGGGTGTAAGATTCACATAGTTCTGAACCACACTGATATCTTTGGTGGTGTTCAGACTATTGAATCCGGTGAATTGTATTCCGGATCCTACTGAAAAATTAAACTTGGGATTCTGAACCCTGTAATTCAGTGTGAACCTGTTGGAATGAGATACGAATTTATATGAGTTACTGAACAGGCTGTCAAATTGTTCATAGCCTTTCAATGAATCGACAAAATCATATGTATTGTTGATGGATACATTATGCTGATAGTTAAAATTATAATTGAATTCCAGGATCTGATTCTTACCCACAGGTTCTGTATAAGACAATGTGGGACTGATCGTATATGAATGGAGGGTATCAGTTATATATTGATTAAGTGTATCAACTTTACCCAGATTATAAAAATCATTTATTGCATAATTATATCCATATCCTTCATTCACATTCGCGGTACCATTGATGTCAAGAGAGATAGTCCGGTATTTCTTTGCGAATCTGTGCCTGAACTGCAAATTGGATCCATTGATATTAAAACCATTATTATAATTGGAGGAATTCCCTATTGAAGTATTTACAGGCGACCCGTGATTGTCGACGGTAGTGGAGTTTGAACTCGCGCTGGGATCACTTCTCTGAAAGGTCAGGTTAGGGCGGAATACAAGTGAATTGTTGCTATCGTATTTCTGCTCCAGATTCAAATATACACGGTGTGACTGCAACCTTTGAATGCTTGACTGATATCCGGAAGTTGTATTGGAACTGTCCTGACCTGATTGGCCCGTGATGAGTTTTATGGTACTGTCCTGCTGACTGACAGCTATGTGCTGACTGTTGAAAAAATAACTTCCGTAGAAATCAGTTTTAGGGCCGAATGAATTCCTGTAGTTTGCGCCACCAGCCCAGACGGTCGTAACACCAGAAGAATTCGCAGAGGTGCTGGCGCCTCCTCCGCCTCCTCCTCTTCCACCTGAAATAATGTCCGGTGTAAAATTTTGTTTGTTGATATCATTTGCCTGTCCCAGCAATGATATCTGCTGGTCATTATCAAACCGGTGCATATTTATGCTTTCATCATAATTCTGATCTGTACCAATACCGCCTACCAGTTTCACAAAATATCCCTGACGCTTATCTTTTTTAGTAATGATATTAATGGTCTTTACCCTGTTGCCATCGTCGAAGCCACTGAATTTGCTCTGATCACTCAGGTCATCAAAAACCTGAATTTTATCTATGATGTCCGGAGGAAGGTTCCTGGTTGCCAGTTTTGGATCGTCATTGAAAAAGCGTTTACCATTTACCAGCACGCGACTTACTGTTTCCCCCTGTGCGGTAATTACTCCGTTTTTATCAACCTGTATACCTGGCATTTTTTTTAAGAGGTCTTCCGCCAGTGCATTGGGTTTCGTCGTAAAACTGCCCGCATTATATTCTACCGTGTCTTTATGAACAGCCATCGGCGGCCTTTCAATGGTTACTTCTTCCAGCATTTCCGTGGACTTACGCATATTCAGAATACCAAGATCTATATCCTTATTTGTACTGCTGATCGTAATATCTCTCCGGAGATGACGATATCCTTCAAAGCTGATGAGCAGATGATATGATCCGGGATGAAGGTTTTTTACAATGAAATAACCCTTTTCGTTGGTGGTCATAAATTGAATGTTTACGGAATCCGGACCAATGGGTTTGACTGTAACCGTCGCTTCACTCATATCCTGCTTACCCGTTGTATCTACGATGGTACCTTTTACTGATCCCGTTATCTTGTTTTTTGTATTTGCCGGATTATTAACCTGTGAAAAGACAGAAATTCCTGTGAGGAATAAAATAGAAAAAAATAAAAGAATACGCATGTTTTGATTTGGGACCAGCTCTTCACCTAACAGAGAATCGAAAATTTAGTTTCAAGATCTGTTTTAAATAAGTTTGCTGTTTTATCTAAACTACAATTACGTAAATCAATTTGTAATAGTGGTCGGAGAATTCCGGAATTATGCCCGTTAACATATAGGTAACACCACCATCTCTGGTTATATAAATAGAACATGTGTTGTTCAGAATCGAACACAATTTTCTGATAGCATGACGTAAGTGGGTAATATTCAACTAATTATATCATGGCATGTCTTATGTGATTTTAGACTTATCAAAAAATTATCATGATCAGGAGTTATTTCAAAATTGCATTCAGGAATCTGATGAAATACAGGTTCACATCATTCATCAATCTGTTTGGCCTTGCTATCGGCCTCACCTGTTGCTTGTTGATACTAGCATTTATTCTGAATGAACTGAGTTATGATAAATACAATAAGAATGCAAATCGTATTTACCGGGTGACAAGAAGTTTTAATAATCAGGACGGGTCGATATCCCTGAACCTGAGTACCATCGCTCCTGCTTTCGGTCCTTATCTGACCAATGATTTTCCTGAAATAGAGAAAATGACAAGGATGTTAAAAAATGGCATAACATCCTTCCGGTACAAGGAGAATTTATTCAATGAAACCAATATATACTTTGCTGATGATAATCTGTTTGATGTTTTTACCCTGAAAGTAAAAGAAGGCAATCCTAAAACTGCCCTGTCAGATCCATTTACGGTTATGTTATCAGAAGATATGGCAAAGAGATATTTTGGAAGTGAAGATCCAATGAATAAAACGATAAGGGCGTACAATCAATTCAATCTTAAAGTAACCGGAGTTTATAAAGATTTTCCATATAATTCCCATATGCATCCAGACGCCCTTGTGTCTTTCTCCACTCTGAATGATTCAACTGTTTACGGAGCTGAAAATTTACGCACAAGCTGGGGCAACAATTCCTTTTTTAATTTTCTCCTGCTTCCTGAAAATTACCAGGTAAAAAATATGATCGGGCGATTCCCTGAATTTGTTGACAAGCATATGGATCACAAAGATTTCAACGGACAGAATCCGTCAAAATTTACCAAACTGGGATTGCAAAAATTAACGGATATACATTTGAGATCCAAAATGGATTATGAAGCCGAACCAAATGGCGACATCAGCCGTGTATATATATTTTCCCTCATCGCTTTATTTATATTATTGATCGCCTGTATCAATTATATGAATCTGTCAACCGCAAGATCAGCGCTGCGAGCGCGTGAAATTGGAATCCGGAAGG
>Ga0207102_1094_pt1 | contig 16458 bp, 11 predicted proteins | sample Alteio_BWMinHeat_80_FD_153573 | JGI IMG/M metagenome (GOLD analysis project Ga0207102, IMG submission 153573) | Enriched cells from forest soil in Barre Woods Harvard Forest LTER site, Petersham, Massachusetts, United States -... | ecosystem: Environmental > Terrestrial > Soil > Temperate forest >... | reverse complement strand
CCTCTACGGGGACGTCCAGATATTGTGCTTGAGCAGGAGAGAGCGTCGTCAAGTGGACTCCAAGCTGCTCTAGATGAAGGCGGGCGACTTTTTCGTCGAGTTTTTTGGAGAGTCGATACACATCTTTCCCATATCTGCCCGGTTTAGTCCAGAGTTCGATTTGAGCGAGGACTTGATTGGAAAAAGAGTTGGACATGACAAATGAAGGATGTCCAAAACCACATCCTAGATTCACCAAACGCCCCTCCGCTAAAAGGATCAGGCTCTTATTTTTATCCTTCCAAAAATATTGATCGACTTGCGGTTTGATGTTTTTGGAATAAATTTGGGAATTCGTGTGCAACCAGTGCGTATCGATCTCAGAATCAAAGTGACCGACATTACACAACACCGCTTGATCCTTCATCGCTTCCATATGCTCTGGGCGAACCACACCGTAGCAGCCTGTAGCCGTGATAAAGATATCCCCTAATGGCGCAGCCTCTTCCATTGTCAAAACCGAATGACCCTCCATCGCAGCTTGGTAGGCACAAATCGGATCGATTTCACAGATGATGATGCGCGCACCAAGAGCGTGTAGCGATTGCGAGCAGCCTTTTCCAACATCACCATAGCCCGCAATGACCACTGTTTTTCCAGCAATCATGACATTCAGAGCATTCTTGAGACCATCAACAATAGACTCACGGGTGCCGTAGAGATTATCAAACTTAGATTTGGTCACGGAATCATTAACGCTGATGGCTGGCACGCCTAAAGTGCCTTTTTTGTGCCTTTGAGAGAGCTTATGCGCACCCGTAGTGGTCTCTTCACTGATCCCACGGATACCAGCTAATAGGTCAGGACGCTTATCATGCACAAAATTGGTGAGGTCTCCGCCGTCATCTAAAATCATATTTAAAGGATCTTTGCCAAACTGCAGAGTTTGTGAAATACACCATTCATACTCCTCTTGTGTCATTCCTTTCCAGGCAAATACCGGAACTCCCACTTTGGCCATCGCTGCAGCCGCATGATTTTGAGTAGAAAAAATGTTACATGAGGACCAGCGCACCTCTGCCCCTAAAAGGACAAGCGTTTCAATCAGCACAGCCGTTTGAATCGTCATATGCAGACAACCCGCGATACGCGCGCCTTTCAAGGGCTGACTGCCCTCAAATTCTTTACGCAAGGCCATTAGCCCAGGCATCTCTTTTTCAGCAATGGCGATCTCCCGGCGCCCCCAATCGGCCAATTGCCGCCCCGCTCCGGAATCAACGCTGAGATGATCCACAATTCTGTAGTCTAACATGTGCATGTCCTATATACAAGTTATTGAGTAATAGTTCTGATACCCCTCATCCGTCAGGATAAAAAAGATGTTCACAGCCTCTCTCGCCCTGATGCACAGGCCGAGACGGCCTGGCTACCTTCTTTCTCGCATTCTAATACCTTCTTAAGATTTAAAGAACAAAAAAATGTTTGACATTTCGCCATGAGCTGTTTATGTAGATGGGTCTATCTATACAAAGGACTATACATGTCTCACTCTCTCTTTACTTCAGAATCCGTGGCAATTGGGCATCCGGACAAAGTGGCGGATCAGATTTCAGATACGATTTTGGATGCCTGTCTTGCAGAGGATCCGGAATCGCGAGTCGCGTGCGAAACCTTAGTGAGTTCTGGCTTAGTGGTCTTAGCAGGAGAAATTACCAGTACCGCTAAATTAGATTATTCCAAATTGGTAAGAAATACGATCAGAGAGATCGGATACGATGAGGGCGAATTGGGATTCGACTACCGCTCCTGCGGAATCATTACAACCATTAACCAGCAGTCTCTGGACATCGCTTTGGGCGTCAATGCCCATGCAAATGGCTATAAAGAGCAAGGAGCCGGAGATCAAGGGTTGGTCTTTGGATATGCCTGCGATGAAACAGCGGAATTGATGCCCATGCCCATTATGCTGGCGCATGCATTAGTGCGAAAATTGCGCAACCTTCGCGTCTCTAAAGAGGTTCCCTATTTAAAACCCGATGGCAAATCGCAAGTCACCATTGAATATGATGCGCATCACAATCCGATTCGATTGCAAACCGTCGTTATCTCGGCACAACACACCCCTGAGATCACTCAAGAGAGAGTCCATGCAGATATGCAGCAGATGATCCGCGATGTCGTTCCAAAACACTTTATTGATGCCAAAACACTCTTTTACATCAATCCCACAGGACGCTTTGTCACAGGAGGACCCATGGGGGACTGTGGATTAACAGGACGCAAGATTATTGTCGACACCTATGGTGGAATGGGAAGACACGGAGGAGGCTGCTTTTCGGGAAAAGACCCCTCTAAATTAGATCGCTCCGGATGCTATGCCGCGCGATATGTGGCAAAAAACATCGTCGCAGCCAAAATCGCGCCACGTTGTGAAATCCAGATTTCGTACGCCATCGGTATCCCCTATCCCGTATCGATAAAAGTGGATACATTCGGGAACTCGACCGTAAGTGAAGAGATCTTATGCCAAGCGATTCCAAAAGTCTTTGATCTAAGCCCTAGAGGTATTGCCGAAATGTTAAATTTAAAGAGACCTATTTATCGACAAACAGCTTTTGGAGGCCATTTTGGACGCGACGAACCCGACTTCACCTGGGAAAAAACGGACCGCGTAGAAGCATTGTTGGAGGCAATTCCCAAAGGAAAACAAAGCAAAAACATCGGAAATAAAAATTAAACGCAGAGGACGCAGAGGCGCAGAAAAAACGGATCATTGATTCGCATACAACTTTGTGTTCATTTTTTTGAAACACAGAGGCTTCATCTTTAATATTGCCTCTCTGCGCCTCTGCGCTCTCTGCGTTTAATTTTTATCCGACACTTTATTTTTCATTGACGTTTTGGCTAGGGAATGTGGTGTTGGCTGCGCGCTGCAATTGCTCCCAATAGCCACGATCTAGCCAACCGTGTGTTCCGTTCCAGTAGAGAAAAAACCAGATGATGCCCCAAATAGGCAGAACAATATAGGTGACTTTGAGCCACGTCTCTACCTTCGCATCACCTGAGGCAATCTCTGTATCCCCATCCCCATATTCCTCTACATCCGCAACCTCTTTATTTTCCGTCATATTCATCCTTACGTTCTATTACTTCAGATTCCTGCAACATCTGATGCTTGGGCGCTTCATCCATGTCTAAACGCCCTTTCCTCCACAAATAGAGAAAAATAAAGAAAGCACTGCATACCATAAAAATCACCAGCGAATAATGCAGTAAACTCCCGGTAACTCCGTTAGGGTCCTCATATATCATGGCTTAAGTGTCCTCTGCCCTTCAATGATCTCTTTGGTCTTAACGGGATCTTTCCCCAACCACCACGCTTGCGTCGGAGGTGTGATGCGCGTACCTTTGGTCATCAGGTATTGAAAGATCGCTTCAAATCGATAATTGGGAATCCCCATCTGATTTTTTCCTGTTCCACGTGGATCGGTGTCAAAGAAATGCTGGAATGCAGGCATGATGGACCCTTTGCTCGCCGTCTTAGGCGACCAGAAATGTCCCTTATGCCAATCGCGACTGGGACGTTTAACGGCTACCCGCGACAGGTCCGGACCAATACGCCGTGTGCCAGGAAAGGTAATGCGTTGGTAAATGTATTCATTCGCCGAAGAGGGTGGAGCAGGATAGGAGTCCGATCCATTTAAGACAACATCTTGCACGAGCGTGCGCGTCTGATCGGTATGGCAATACCAACAGCCTTCAATCGCGTAGATGTGCTCGCCTAGCTGAATCAACTCCTGTCGTGATTTAAACCCTAATGCGTGACTTTGCAGCTGTTTTAGATCTTGAATCGGTTCGCCATTTGGGTCATAGCGCCATCCCTTGCCATCTGACACATTATAAGCCCTGATGCGAAACTCTTGAGGATTATTGACGTAAATCACGCCAGGGTCTTGATGGTATTTCTGTTTAACTGTGTCGTCTAAAATAATAAAATTGCGATCGATCCAATTCTCCAAAATCCCCTCTGAAGAAGCCACCGCAAAACCCTCTGTACCATTTGGTTGATAAAGTTCAAGGATTTCAAAATAGGGAACATTTTGATCGGCAGGGTGAGTCTTATGCCACTGTTCTTGCAGGCTTTTGCGCAGCGTATCGGCCGCTGCCACTCCGTCAAAAGAACCAGCGATCTGGACCGGTTTGCGCAAAAAAAGTAGTTGCGACGTGAGTTTAAGGCTAGAATCATGCGGATGCGTGATAAATTTCTCCAATGAGGGCGGAGAAACAATGCGCGTCGTTTCGGACTCTTGAAAAGCCAGTAAACTGAAGTCCTGTTTAATGTGATAGACCTGTTGGCGCTCGGAGTTACCTGGAGAGGAGGTGATATACAAATGCGGATCGGCGATCTCATAGATCTGCACCTGATAGGGGTTTGTAGGTGTCGTCCAAGTGGGATCGACATAGCGCGGGGCGATCAACACCACTGCCATCGCCATAGAGAAGAGCAGAAAAATCCCGATGATGGTGATCAAAGCAGACTTTTCAACCTTATACATAAAGGAGTTATGATCGCTCATGAACCCACCTTTGCTTCCATAGGTGCAGGAGCTAACACAATCGTATTAAAAATATTAAAGATAAAGAGCAGGTTCGCAAAGAGAATGATGAGTCCACCGATCCCCCTAAGCACCCACCAAGTATACATCTCTGAGATGGTTTGTATAAATGGAAAGATCGTCAGATTGTTATGAAATTCTGCATAGGAGGACCCATTGGCCCAGGTCGACCACATGAGTCCCTGTAAAAATCCCCCAATCCAGAGAGAAAAGATGAAGAAGATACTACCCCACAAACTTAAAGCAAAATGCCAATCGGCCAACTTATTCGACCATAAAGGCTTTTTAGTAATAACAGGGATGGCTTGATAAATACCGGCCGTGGCAAAAAACGTGAAAGTGGCATAAAGAGAGATATGCGAATGGCCAATCACCCAATCTGTTTTGGAGGTGATTTCATTGATATTACGCAGCGCCATTAAAGGGCCTTGCACACACGTCAGTAGATAAAAGAGCACTCCCATGATAATGAAACGCACCGGTGCGCTCTCATTAAATTTGTCCCAATGACCGATTAACGTCGATATTAAGTTATGCACGACTGTCCACACCGGAATAAAGAGCCAAATGGAAAAAACGATAGCCGTCGTCTGCAACCACTGAGAAACAGGGCCATGAATGATGTGGTGGGATCCGATCCACGCATAAATAAAGGCGATGGACCAAAATCCAATCATGGAGAGGCGGTGGCTATAAATCGGAACATTGGAGATTTTGGGCAAGAAATAGTAGGCCGTTGCCAACCCCATCGGTGTAAAAATAAGTCCTACCAGATTATGCACATAAAAAAAGCTGACATTCACGCGTGAAATCCCACCGGGAACCATATTGATCACATAACTCCCCACGAACAGCGTGATGGAAGTCCAGATCATCGCTCCCATCGCATACCAAAGAGAGACATACATTTTTTCAAATTTGCGATTGGCGATGGTTATGAAGAAGTTTATAGTCGCTAATACCCATGAAATGATGAGCATCGGTTTAATCGGGATCCAACCGATCCAGTTGGGCAGTTCCGCATATTCCCAACCAAAATTTGTCCCCCAAGGATAGGAGTACACCCCTAGTATCAAAGCACCCCACCAGAGGGCAATCGAGATATAGGCCAGTTTAACGCTCCAGAGGGCGACTCCGCAGAGTCGCGGAATAAAATAATAAAATAGCCCGACGTTAGCGGATAACAGCCAAAGCAGCGTGACATGTCCCACATGCACCGGACGGACCCGTCCAAAATGGATATATTCGCCAGAAAAGTAGTCCGGAAAAATAAAGGTATTAAATGCGATAAAGTTCCCGAAAATCATGCCCATCCCCAAAAAGATCAGTGCAGGGTAGAGCATGAGTTTAACAGGTGTGTCTTGGTATTTGTCTACAGTTGCTTGCATTGTCAATCTTGTGTTTGAGTTTTTTTTAACACAAAGGCACAGAGAAAATAGAGAGTTAAATAAAGCTATTTTGCGGGCAAAGCTTCTAAGGCCTTGGATTAGCAGTCGAGGTCAGGTATGCATTGTTGTGTTTTTATGCATTCTTACAAGACGCATGCAAACTGCCATCATGCATGCCTGACCCCAATTTGCATGCGTCTTGTAAGAATGCATAAAAACACAACAATGCATACCTGACCTCTACAGCGTGCGTTCCCTTCAATAGTTTAATCCCCTTGCCCCTCTCTGTGCCTCTGTGTTTAAATTTGATTCTTAGTTTTTTACAGGAACACTCTCTCCATTGATTTTTTTCATCAATAGGCTTTGGCTTTGCTCTAATCTAATGGTTTCTTCTATATCCGTCAGCAGCTTTAATTTAAATTTCTTTAACGTGCTGATTTTAGCAGATATGGCCGAAATCTCAGCTGTGCGCTGCGGTGAGGCCACTTTTCCCTCTGCGATCGTTTTTTGCTTTTCCAAGCCCTCTAGCTGCTGATCGATCTCGTCGGAAATCTGCGTCAGCAGTTGCTGACGATGACTTTCTTGCGACTGATTATCGCGAAAGATAAGCTTACCTTGATCAATCGTCAAACGGTCGTCATTCAATTCTGCAAGCTGAATAAACGCCTCTAAACTATTGTCGCTGATCTTTTGAGTCACAATAGCAGTGCCTAAATTTTGATAAATCTCCAACTCCTGCTTTAAAAGATCTCTGAGGTCAGAATAGGTCTGGTCCTTAACTTTCAATGGTTGCAATTGGCTGGAAAGAGTCAAAATCTTTTCATAAGAGGGTAACGCCTGTTGAGGCGTCGCTTGATTGAGCTGCACCTTTTGATTCATCGCCGCAGCCTCTTCTTGCGCCTGCTTCAACTGAGCCTCAACTGCTGCCAACTGCTTATAATCCTGAATGCGTGCATTTTCAACAGCGACTTGAGGCGCTTCAAAGGCCCTATAGAGCGCCGTTGCAATCGTATCCCTCTTTTCGCGCTCTAAGCTTAATGAACGGATATAGACGACCAGCTGAATGCGCTGCAGTGAACTCGTTAAGTCGCCCCAGGGCGTCATCGCCGTTCCAGGGACTCCATATTTGATCGAACGCAATAGGCGCAAGTCATCACGCGAATTGAGCCAGTCCAAATTAACCAGCATGCGCGGTTTGGCGTCGAGCATCACCCCTGCCCGCATCCCCGTGCCATCCGCCTCCTTGCCATGGCAAACCGCACAGTTCAATTCAAAGAATTTTTGCCCAGCAATCAGATTTGTTTCGGTGTAGAACTTTTTCTTGATGTAGTAAGCATGTGTTTCCGGCCCTGAGATAGGAGGCGATTTGATCTCAAAGAGATCTGCAATCTCCAACACAGACTGTTCTGGAACAACCGACTGCTCCAGCGCCGTTTCCGTGGGTTGCGTCACGACTAATCCAATAAAGGAATCGGGGAGAGAGGCATAATAGCCTTCTCCCTTAGGCAAGGTCGCTAATGCGGTCGCTTTTCTCTGTTCCTTGTTCGAAGAGAATTCCGGAGCACTGGGCTTTTCAGGATTTTTGGAGGGCTTTTGATTAAATTCAGGCGCTAAATGGCGTTCTTCGCCCTTCAGTTCATCGATCACATCTTGAGGCGAGTAGTTCCATTTAGGAACCTCTCCGCTATTTTCAATCACCTTTCCCCCTGGCAAGGAGGAGAAGAGCCAATCGGCGATCTGCTTAATTTCCTCATGACTTAAAACAGGAATCATGGACAGCTTTTGATCGCCCTCTTTTCCGGGGGCGACTTCACCCCAAGGGGGCATCGGAGTACCCTTCACACCATGGGTGATGGATTGAATCACGCGTTCCTTCGTATAGTTTCTGAGGAATTCTGCATTGTGTAGGTTTTTAGGGATGGGATAGATCCACTCGGAGACCAACCCATTGCCCTTTAAAAACTCCCCATGGCATTGTGTGCAAAAGATCTGTACCGCAAGTTCCGGATCAAACCCTTTCAACGTCCAGATAGCGCGCACATCATCGCGATTGCGGATAGCGAGCTTATCCAGCATATAGGTCAACGCATAGAATTTGGTATCATCAAAGGGGAAAATAGGCATGATCGAGCGCGCCACATGGCCAGCAGGATTGTGAAAGTGCTCCATCAACCATTCATCGCTGCGATAGATTCCAGACCAGTTTGGTCTAGGGCCAATGACACGACCCAAGCCATACTGCTGGATATAGAGCATACGTACGCGGTTCACGCGCGCCTGCCATTGCTGCAGCTGCTCCTTTAAGGCTTGTTTTTTGGTTGCATCTGTCTCCTTGTCAATAAGGGATTGATACTCGGAATCTTTAGCGCGCATCGCGTATTTAAAGCTCGCGTAATACGCCTCAATAATACCTGGATGGTTCTGATCGATCTCCTCCAAAATAGAACCCTGACGCACATGATCGACAATATGCGCATCGATTTCGGCGCTATGCTTATCGAGGGCGGCCACGATTTCCGATCCCACAATATCTTCGGGAAATAAGTGTGCAAACCACTCTTCTTCTTTATAGAGTGCGGCGAAGTTAGGAGACGTCTTGGCATCCTGCTCGATCTTAAAGCCCACATCGGACTCGAAGCCCTTCAAACGATGGCATGATGCACAGCCCTGTGTGGCAAAGACGGTCATGGAATAGCGCAAGTCATGCATTTGTGCAGGAGTGATCGGTTTTTCCCAATCCTGTTTGTTTCGTCCCGACTCCCATTCTTGTATGATCGTCCGGTAGCCCGTGTCTGAGACCGCTTTATTTTCTCCATTTTGACCCAATAGAAAGGTCATTAAATCCTCTATCTCCTCATGATCTAATCGGAAATTGGGCATCGTAGAGGTCTTTAAATTCCCCTGAGGCCACACAATCTTCTCTTTGATATACCAAGGATAGTTCGCTCCAATATGCGTCAATTCAGGCCCCACCCCTCCGCGCGCTAATCCAGAAATGCGATGGCAAGCATAACAGGCTTGAGAAACGAATAACTGCTGCCCTTCCTGATAATTTGCGGTGAGGTGATCGACATCGGAATGAATCGCCAAAAGCACATTTTGATCTGCCACTGTATTTTTAATCGATTCATTCGCCTCATTGACGTGAGAGACCATTTTATTTTGCAGATCAGCCGCTGCCATTTTGGCAAAAAGCGAACCGGTCGCTTTGGGATCCTGTCGATGTGCAGCTAAGAATTGATCGAGTGCGTTTTCTGTGGTTTGATGCAGATCGCTGCTCTGTGTCCCTATTTCCGCCTTCAGCTGCTCCACAAGTTTAGCGTTCCCGATCAGCGCTTGAATCTCTTGATCGAGTTGCACTTCAATCAGCTGCTGTTTTTTCTGGATCTCGCTTGCAGAGGCATTGGTGGGGATTATGCCGGCGATTTGCGTCACCGTTTTGAGTTGGGTGGCATATTGATCCTGCATTGCTTGAGACAAGGTGTAGTCTTGGGAGCGCTGACGTAAATCCGTTAGCGTCTTGGTCAAGCCCTCCTTGGAAAGCTCTGTTTCGAGCGCCAATAAGGCATTCAACGCCTGTTTATCGTTGGCTAACCCCTTCTGAATGGCTTGGACCGTTTGAACCTTCCGCATCGCCACGAAGTTGGCGGTATTGGCCGCACTATGCAGTGTATCGACACTGGACTGATGGCATTGAACGCATTTAGATTGAATCAGAGCCCCAACAAAAATCGGCGTGGTTTGAAAGAGCAACTCATGCCCCGGCTTGTCGTTGAACATACGCGCAAATGGGGGATCATTTTTGTCATCTAGTTCCAAAAAGGAGGGTTTAGGCCCCATGTCCTCAATTTCATATTGCTGATCGAAAAGAGGTCCATGAGCCTTTTCAGTGGTGAGTCCACGTCCATTCCCACTGTGGCAGGAGACACAGCCATATTCTTCGATGGAATGGAATTCAAAGGGCCGCGTCTCTTTGCCCAGTAAGGGGTGCATAGCCAAGACCTTCGTCACATCATACACATGATCGCCCACCTGAGCCGTTTTTAGGCTAGCCAAGCTCTCGGCTTCCTTGAGTCTCTGTTTGATCTCTGATGCCTTTCCCTGCGCGTTCAGCTGCGCATTGACCTGATCATCCGTTAATGCCGCAATTTTCTGATCGAGTTTTTTCCAGATGTAATTTTCATTCTCAATCAAGACCGGTAATCCAGCTGTATCGACAACCAGATGCCCATTGATATCGCGCGCGATTTTAGTCGGAGAAAAGGCCTCCACTTGTAGAGCGACGTGACAAGAGATACAACGATCGATCACCGGAGGTCCTTTATCGTCTCGTTCGATCACGATCTGCTTGACCTCCTCTTTGAAAGCCGGTGCCGGTTCTCCGCTATAGGAAGAGCGGAATTTTTCCAAGGCGACATAGTCATCTTGATAGATGCGATATTCGGGGAAGAGCTCCCGATAAAAGAACACGCCGAATAGGGCTGTCGCCACGACACCTGAACAGATTAACGTGATTTGATAGAGATCGGATCGCCGCATTGTTGTTTCCTGCCTCAGTGTCGTGCAAAGTTTTCAGTCCAGGGCCAAACCCAACCCCAATTGGCTCCTCGGAAATAGGTGCCAATGATAATAAGGATCGCTTGCCAAGTCATAAAGGCTGTCCACAAAAAGATCGCCACATAGCGGCTTCTATGGAACCAATATCCCGATCCATGTGGATTCCTGTCTAGGTAGGGAATCAGCATAAAACCCACTACCATAGCAGTTGGGATAAAGACCCCTCCCCAAAAGGCATCATAAGCAACCATCTCCTGCAGACCTAAGAAGTACCAGGGCGCTTTGGATGGATTAGGGGGTTTGGAGGCATTCGCCGGCTCTTCTAACGGGGCATCGATCAGAGAAAGACCTAAGACCAAGACCGTCGTCAGCATAAAAGCTACCATTTCTGCGCGCAAGAGATGCGGCCAGGTAAACACAAACTGATAGGGTCCTTTATCGACCGTAGGACAGGTACCTCGCACCAGTTCCATCAAGCCATAAGTCCGTTTCACACCCGGAGCAAAGGACTCTTTGGTGTCAGAGCGCTGCACCACGCGATAAGGATCGGGACGAAATTTATCAGGTGGTCTGGAGAGTCCGCCATCTTTTCGAATACGCCAAAAGTGCACACCAATGAGAGTCCCCGCTAAAAGCGGTAAAAAGGCCACATGCAGGACATAGAAGCGAATCAGGGCATCTTGACCCACACTAGTTGAAGCTAGCAGCATCACGCGGTTCACATTATACTCGAAGCCGGGGAGGTTGGGCACGTAGCCGGCAATGTTGGTTCCGACGGTAATCGCCCAAAAAGCGAGCTGATCCCAAGGTAGGAGATATCCGGTAAAGGAGAGCACTAATGTCAGGAACATTAAGATCACTCCGATGACCCAATTAAAGCGCCGCATGCCTTTGTAGGAGCCTGTGTAAAAAACACGTGACATATGCAGAAATACAAACAGCACCATCATATGTGCACTCCAGCGATGCATATTGCGGTACATCATGGCGAAGGGGGTGGTGTCCTGCCAATCCTTCATGATGTCATAAGCGCGGTCTTCTGCTGGGATATAGTAAAACATTAGCACGATACCCGTGAACACCAAAAGCAGAAATAGGCTCATGGTGATCGTTCCCAAACCTAAAGTATAAAAAGGATCAAGGGAATGTTTATGGCATTTCACGGGGTGAAAATGCAGGAAGAAGTTTTTAAAGATCACTTCAGAGCGATCGACATCGTTATTGGGATAGTTGTGACGGAAAATAGAGCGCACAAAGAGCATGGGAAGGTTCGCTAAATATTCCGCCCAAGATTCCTTTCGCTTTCCTTGAAATACAGCCATGAGAGTCCTTATTGTTCCTAAAACCTAATCATGAAACAATTTATTGATAAATCATTAAACACAGAGGCCTCAAAGGGCACAGAAAAATCCAAAACAGAGTGCGTAATCAGGGCGTCCCGCCCTGATGCACAGGCCGAGACGGCCTGGCTACCTTCTTATGCTTCGCGTTGCCATCATTTTTTAAGAACGTATTTTTTTAATTTCTCTCTGTGTTCTCTGAGGCTGTGTTTTAAAAATACTTACAAAACTTAGTTCTACGCATTGGGCGAGTACCACGCCGCGTCCCAATCCAATGTCGTCTTGGATTTGTCCACCATCAGATCGCCTGAGGCCCCCTTGGTGACCTGAAAATAGACCAATGGTTTGGGTGCCGGACCACCTGTGTTTAATCCATGTCGGTCATAGGTCGACCCATGACAGGGGCAGGCATATCCCGTTGCCACGGCATTCACCGTGCAGCCTAAATGCGTGCAGACAGCGGTTTGCACGCGCACTTTGCCCGCTTCGGTCTCAATAAAAACTTTTTGTTTTGGACTAAAGATCTTTCCGTCCCGCGAAAGCACCTCCTCCGGTCGTCCAATGGAAAAAATGCTAGGGGGCACCTTCATCACATTGGGATAGAGAAAACCCAACACAGAAGCATTCGTAAGCATTCCCGTGCCGACCAAACACGCCCCTACACCCATTAAGGCCAAAAATGAGCGCCGCGACATGAGCGGATCGTTGTCGTTCGGATCAACGTTTAATGAGTTGCGGTATTTAGGCATATCGGCATTTCCTAGTCAGATTCAAAACAGAAATTTGTACTCTATATTAAATATTATTTTTTGTAACTAGTCTTGTTAGAGAAAAATCGCAATTTCAGGGGTGTGGTTGCATAATCGCCAATGCCGTCCTTACAGGACGGCATTAACAACTATGCAACAACACTGATTTCAGATCTCCTCATCTTCGCGAAACAACTGGTACTTCACCTCTTCGGGATCCTCAAATTGGCCTTTTTTTAGGTAGTAGATGTAGAGCGCAATGCCCGCTAATGCCATACCTAGAGATCCAATGAGTGTCCAATACATGTTTACCCTAGCCAACGGAATGAGTAATCCATGGCGTCCATGGTGACTGCCTGCGTCGGACATTTCTCCGCGCATAAGCCACAACGAATGCAGAGGTCCTCGTCTTTTAACATAGCGCTTCCCATGAGGTCCATCCCTTCCCGATCCATGGACTCGGAGTCGACTCCGTAATAGTTGTCGATAACCACGCGCAGATTCCCTTCGCCAATGTCTAGGTTTAATTTACTGAGGGGCACTAGCTTCAAACAGTTAGCCGGACAGACATCGACACATCCATTGCATTTAATGCACAATGCGCCATCAAAGACAGGGCTAACGTGGCACTGCAGGCAACGCGTCGCCTGCTCGTGCGCTTCGTCGTAAGTGTAGTTGTTTTCGACTAAATTTTGATTGTGGATCCGCACTTCCGGAGGCTGCATGGAGGGAAGCTCCCATTTTGTGCGCAGATAGGTCTTGTCGCGCATCGGCGTAAGCTCTGTGAACTCCCCAACAAACTCCTGATAAGGCTTGGTTCCGCGCAGGTCGCTATCAATCGAACGCGCGGCCTCTTGTCCATGGCGAATAGCTGTAATGAAGAGGGCTGGACCAAAGGCAGCATCGCCTCCGGCATAAATGCCTTTGATCGACGTGCGGCCCGTGCCGCGTTCCGATTTAATCACTCCGCGATCTAGCTCGATCTTTTTATCCCAACCGTTAAACAAGCTAAGATCCATGGCCTGACCAATCGCCAGTGCGACGGTATTACAAGGGATGACATATTGGCTGTCGGGCACGAGTTGCGGAGAGAATTTACCGGTATAATCAAAGAGCGAGTAGATCGGCTGCACGCGTAATCCGGTGATGTTGCCGTCGGCATCTCGCTCTACGGCGATCGGCGAGACCCGATTGATGATTTTAATACCCTCTTCTAAGCCATCTTCGATCTCAAATTCGTCAGCGGTCTGCTCATCGCGCGATTCCAAGCAGACCATTGTAATCTGTTTCGCCCCGTTGCGAATCGAGGTGCGCGCCACGTCATAGGCGACGTTACCGCCTCCAATCACTACTAGGTTATCTTTGATTTTCCACTCCTGATCGGCGCAGCGCACGCGTAGGTACTCAATCCCGCGAATGATATCGGGTCCATCAGCCCCTGGGATGGGGAGCTCGCGCGACTTCCATAGGCCCACTCCAACAAAAACCGCATCGTATTTTTGCTGTAGCTCGGTTAACGTGATGTCGCGTCCCACCTTCATATTGTAGTGAATTTTAGCCCCGAGGTATTCGATCGCCGCACATTCGTTGATCGCCACATCATTTTTAAGGCGGTAGGAAGGGACACCGTAAGTGAGCATCCCACCTGGCATGCGCATCATCTCATAGACATCGACGCTATAGCCGAGGCGTAATAGATCATGAGCCGCCGTCATGGAGGCGACGCCAGCTCCAATACAGGCCACTTTTAGACCGTTAGGTTCTGGATGGGTCGAACCACGCGCATAGCTCATCTCAAGCGACCTAATATGTGCCTCTTTACCCAGGCCAAACCACTCATCCAGGTAGCGTTTTTGCGCGCGGATGGTCAGGGTCTTATCGACGCGATCGCGCCGACAGGTTAATTCACAGGGCGCACCGCAGATCATCCCACAAATGGAGGCAAAGGGATTGGGGCCGCGCGCAATCTTGTATCCTTCCAAGAGATTTCCTGCATGTAAAGCGATCATGTACCCACGTGGATCGGTATTGACAGGGCATCCATCGCGGCAATCGATTTGGCGGATGTAGTAATCCAAGTCGGGAATGACCACATCGTAAATCTCGCGATAGGCAGCGAACGGATCATCAGTCACAAAAAGCCTCCAGATAAATCTCTATATCGTACGTCCTCAAAAAAGGTAGCCAGGCTATCTCGCCTTGCACCAGAGCGGGACGCCCCTAAGAAGGTAGCCAGGGCGTCCCGCCCTGGTCCAGGGAGAGACGGTCTAGCCATCCTTTTGTGGTCATACTTTATATGTAATAAATGGGGAATGTACCAAACCAGAGGCTTTTTGCAAAGAGCAATAGCGTAAATTTTCCTTTATTTAGGTGTAATTCAACTGTAAAATAAATATTTTAAATAAATCTTTCATAAATCTTTCATTTCTTTAAATGATCTTAATGAAGATTTGCTAAAATCAGATTCGTTAAACATTAATAAACCCGAACGCTGTGACGTTCATTAAAACTTCAGGAGAAAAACAAATGCAATCTATCTATAACATACAGAATGGTGGATCAACTAGAGTTGGCGATTATGTGTATAAGAAAGACGTTCGGAACACTCTAACGGACCTCAATAATATCTGCGCAAAAATGGCTAATATTCGTCTAATTATTCTAGAGCAACCAGGTCTTCCACAAGAACCAGCTCCTCAACCAGAACCTAAGAGATCATCACCAGGAACAGGCATCAGCCTTCTCAACAACTTATTATTGAATCTACCTGCAACGAATGTTTGGGATGCGATTTCTAGCCACAGAAGTAAACAAGTTGAACATCACGAGCATCATTATTATCATGTTGAGCCTCGACCATCCTCACGGAGAAATAAAGAGGCTGAAGAGAGTCAAGAAAAAGCAGAGCATCAAAAACCGCAATCAACCAATATTCACCCAGCCGTTACTGTAATTGGTTTTATTGGGGGAGTGATTTTAGGTGGTATTGCTGCTGATAAGAGTGGAGCCTTAGCCGCAATCTTTCAGAAGGACGAGTCAGACCTCAATAAATTCAACCGTAACGTTACACAACTTGAAATCAAATATAACACATCTGTACAGGGTTATGACGAAATCTCTAGTGTGATTTCAGACACACGTGATTTTCTTCAAACTGAAAAGAACGCAAAGCTCCGCAAACTTGTGGCTTATGTCACGATTGCCGTCTCTAGCTTATTGTTCGCTGGCGCCTTGGTTGCCAACGCAGCACCTGTGGCTCTCGTCGCAGCTAGTGTAGTTGCTTTAGCTGCCGCTTATTTAATTTACAGATCTAGCTATGATACAGCGGCACAGCCTCAGCGAGTTGAGGACGCAACAGAGTTAGCAAGAAGATATCACGACCTGATCAATAAACAATGGCAAAATAAAGACGGGTTTATTGAGGAAACAAGCGGAATGCATAGTGCGGCGCCTACTAGACAGGCAGGTGTATCATCTGCTAGCCAAATGCTTGATGCACACGATCAAGCGGCAGCGGCTGCTGATCTATCTTCCCAGATGACATGTGATGGATTAGATCACGTGAATGCTCAACCAGGAGCTCCTGTTTTAGTGCAACCAGCTCCTTCAGCGCCTTCAGCTCCTTCAAATCAACAAGTGATTGAAGGTCGACCAGAAGGTGGAACTGAGGTAGAAGGCGAGCTGCAAGTAGAAGGGGCCTAAGTTAAATTATAATCTAAGTTTTTGAATGATGTTGTTGTTAGCCACTTACAGGGGAGCCCCTGTAAGTGGCTTTTTTATTTACTCATCTTACGCACGGAACGTTAAATAGAGCTGTTTTTCCAGATGA
>Ga0207102_1093_pt1 | contig 16462 bp, 16 predicted proteins | sample Alteio_BWMinHeat_80_FD_153573 | JGI IMG/M metagenome (GOLD analysis project Ga0207102, IMG submission 153573) | Enriched cells from forest soil in Barre Woods Harvard Forest LTER site, Petersham, Massachusetts, United States -... | ecosystem: Environmental > Terrestrial > Soil > Temperate forest >... | reverse complement strand
TCCCATGAACACACATCCTTTTTACGCCTTATATATCAGTATGTTAAGCGAGTTGTATAGCATCGAAAACCAGATTTCCGAGGTTTTACCTTCGATCAGTGGGTCGGCCTCTTCAGCAGAATTGAGAGAGGCTTTTGATTCTTATGATGATGAAACAAAAATACACATTCAAAATCTGCATAAAATCTTAAGTGAACTCAAAGAAAGCCCAAATGGAATGAGGAGTCAGGCTATGGTATCCATGATCGAAGATGCGAAGCAAGCCGTCAACCATGGGGGAAATTCCGCGGTAAAAGATGCGGCGTTAATCGCCATGCTGCAGCGTATGGAGCATTACAAAATGGCAATTTATGGAACCGTCCGCACATTTGCGCGTCACCTCAACCACCAACTCGTGATCGAATTGCTCCAAAAAGCCTTAAATGAAGAGAGCCAAGCTAACAAAAAATTGATCAAGATCGCAGAGGGCGGCTACTTCACGCACGGCATTAACACAGCGGCTCTTAAGTCTAAGGTGCACTTAAATAAATGATGAGTTGATAAAATTAAAGGCGAAACCTTTGTAGCACGAGGTAGCCAGGGCGTCCCGCCCTGAGGCATAGGGCGGGACGCCCTGGCTACCTCGTGCTACAAAGGCTTCGCCTTTAATTTTTTATTCGATAAAACTTTATGACTGAATTATAACCGAACAATATTTATTGTAATAAATTACAATAAATGTTACTATCTGAATTTTATTATTAAACATTTTAAAGATAGAAGGTTATTATGTCTGCTCCTGCTCCATCTCCATCGTCCGCTTCTTCAGCTCCCGATTCAATTTTCTTACTACAAGGTAAAGGAGTGGAAAAAAGTTATTTTGATAAAACGGAACAGAGTTTCAAACATTTTTTAGGGAAAGAGTCAGGTAGATTAATTACTATCGATGCCTCTTATGTTATTAGGGATTTGAAGAAATTTGGAAAAAATTTATCTATTCCGGGCGGAAACGCCTTTCAATTAGGTACTTCTCTTACACAAGCTGGACTAGATGCCATTCGCGATTTTGTGGATGAAGGAAGATCCTTTATAGGTTTTTGTGCTCCTTGTTATCTCGTAGGTCCTTCTAAATTTTGTTGCTCCGAAAAGGGTGCGTTAGAATTGAACTATGGCCTCAATTTATCTCGATACTCTCTCTTTGGACCGGCGGTCAAACTTGGAGGTGAAGGAATGGTGAGTAACCATACAGGGCGTGCTGTTTCCGTGCGATATGGTGATTGTTTACAGAAAACATGCGATGTTTTCTGGAACGGGGGCGGAGCTTATTTTTATGTCGATTCTTACGCAAGTGTAGAATTGGTGCGCTATGAAGAACCAGAGACTCGGAGAATAGCTGCTTATTGTGCATATGGAAGGGGAGGATCGACTGTCCTTTGCAATGTACATCCGGAAGTCCAATTAGATGAAGAAGAAGCTCTTGTTTGGTGCCCAGGAATCACTCCAGAAAGACGCGCAGCGTTAGTTGCCGGCAAACCTGCTCAGCAAGAAATGTTTGCGGAACTATGTCGTTATGCGCAACTAAAAATTGAACTTACGCCTCCTCCCAAGCAAAAGGAATCACCGCAGAAATCTGTTTCTGATGGTGCCGCAGCATCATAAGGCGGTCAAATCCCACAGCTACGCCTGCACAGTCAGGCATGCCTTGCCCAAGAGCGTGTAAAAAATTTTCGTCGATGGGTAAAGCTGGCTTATCGTTTTTTAGACGGTCGGCATTGGCTTGCATCAAGCGCGTGCGCTGTTCTGCAGCGTCCGTCAGCTCGTGATAGCCGTTGGCTAATTCAATGCCCTTATAGTAGATTTCAAAGCGCTCCCCGACAGACTCTTCTCCTCTCAAACATGTTTTAGATAGGGCGGCTTGTGAGGCGGGATAATGTGTCAGGACGAATAGCCCCTCTGTTCCAAGCTGAGGCTCAATCACCGTTCCTAAAATCAGATTCAATAGCGCATCTTTGCCTTCCGTTTCAATGGCTGGATAGCGTTCGATCTTCCAGATGTCTAACAGCTTTAAAAGATCTTCTAGTGAAATCGTCAAGTAATCAAAGCTCATGTAGTGCTGGAATAGCTCTCGATAGGAGAGGGATTGAGTAGGAAGGTTCCCTAAAAACAGTTGAATAAACTGCACGGTCTCTTCGACCATCTGTAAAAAAGAAAAACCTAAGCGATACCATTCGGCCATGGTAAATTCCGGATTGTGCCGTTGGCCCTGTTCTCCATTGCGAAACACATGAGAGAGCTGAAAGATATTGCCCATGCCGGCGGCCAATAGTCGCTTCATGCTATATTCTGGAGAAGAGTGCATGTAACGCGTACCGCTATGCGGTTGCGCCGGAATTAATTCAATATTGGAATCAATGGAGGCTGCAGCGCTTAAGATAGGGCAATCCACTTCACAGACATGGCGCTCTTTGAAAAACTGACGCGCCTGAGAGAACATCTCGGCGCGATCACGTAGGATAGGGATTTTCTGAGAAAGCATAGCCTTTACTGAATGCGGGAGACGTACTCGCCTGTACGTGTATCTACTTTTATTTTTTCGCCTTGTTCAACGAAAATAGGGATTTGAATTTTTGCTCCGCTATTTGTCACAGCAGGCTTTAAAACGCGGCCGGAGGCAGTATTACCCCTATCGCCTGGATCCGTTTCCACCACAATCATTTCCATGAACGTTGGCGGCTCGATTACGACAGGTTCGCCGTTATAAAAGATCACTTCATACACGAGATCGTCCATCAACCACTGGTCCACGTCTTTGACAACCTCTAAAGGAACGATATGTTGCTCAAAGGTGACATCGTCCATGAAGACAATTCCATTTTGATCCTTATAAAGAAGGCGCATTTTCGTATCGACAACTTCTGCAAGCTCGAGTTTGTCACCGGATTTAAAGGTCTTTTCAATCGTGCGTCCAGTTAAAAGATGTTTAATTCTAACGCGGTTAAAAGATTGTCCTTTTCCAGGCTTGACAAATTCATTGCTTACAATTGTATATGGTTGCCCTTCTACAATTACTCTGATACCTGCTTTGAATTCATTCGTGCTGATTTGTGCCATAGTTCACCCTTTCATGTTTTAAGAGATATATAATCAAGATAATCAAGACTAATACACTATCATAAGCTAATGAGGATGTCCAGAGGAATGAAACGGTTCTTTGACAAATTACTTCTTTGGGGATATACTCACGACAAAGAGGATGGAGGTGACAGATGTGGAGCAAAGCCTATCGCGATTATCCTGAAGATGAGCAGTTGATTAAGTATCAAGTGGAGCCTTCACATGGGATCATCGGATGCGAAATGCATGAATTAAATGGATGGGGAACAACGCAACATCGTCCCAAAAGAGCGCGAAAACAAGGTTTATTAAAGAGTCTTTTGGCGCCATTCAGCAAATCAGCTCGAGGAGACTAATCGATGTCTCAAAAAGGGGAACACACCTGGGATTTAGTGCTCCATTACCATTGTTGCCCGCAATGTGGGAAAATCTTGGAAAGTCGAGACGATTACCAATACCGACTTGGTTGCTATCAAAAAGAGTTGCAATGCGAGCGCTGCCACCTAGAATTCACTGTCACTAAATCTACCCACCCCACCTTTGGTCCCTTGATTGGCGAGCCTCATCCCCCCGAAATGGACTGGGGCAGCGGAGATAGCTAGAGAGAAAGGCGAAGCTTCGCTTCGCCCTATGCAGAACTAAACGTGCGTAAAGTACTCTTCTAGGGAGAGCTGATTGGGCTTAAAGGTTTTTTTGCCTTGTTGCCAGTTTGCGGGGCACACTTCTCCATGTCTTTCAAAATAAATCAGGGCATCCAAAATGCGTAGTGCCTCTTCAACGGAGCGTCCAAGGGGTAAATCGTTGACCACTTGATGGCGAACAACACCTGTTCGGTCCAATAAAAATAGACCGCGATAAGCAATACCCTCTTGATGAATCAATACGCCGTAATCGCGCGCAATGGTCTTGTTGAGGTCGGCGACTAAAGGATAGGTAACCCCTTGGATGCCCCCTTTATGTTTTGGAGTATTCAACCAGGCAAAATGGGAATAACAGCTATCGACGGAACAGCCGATCACTTGTGTATTACGCGACTCAAATTCTGCTAATTGCTCTTGAAAAGCATGCAATTCAGTTGGACAGACAAATGTAAAATCTAAGGGATAGAAAAAGAAAACAACGTATTTTCCGCGATAATCGGATAGCGAAAAGTCTTCGACAATCTGATTTTCCAACACGGCTTTCGCTTTAAATTCCGGTGCTTTTTTACCTACTAACATTGGCATGAGGATCTCCATATCTGGTGTAAAGGTTAATTTCCAAAAATTTTCTCTGCATCCTCAAGCCATTTTTCTTTTCCAATGGTCGTTGTCGGTCCATGCCCTGGGTATACGACTGTGTCAGGAGGGAGTTGAGCGAGTTTTTTTAACGAATTCCACATGAGTTGTGGGTCAGAAAAAGGGAAGGAAACGCGGCCCATACAGCCTTTGAAAAGCGTGTCGCCACTAATCAGTAATGCATGAGCGGGACAATATAAACAGATGCCGCCAAGCGTGTGGCCAGGTGTATGAATCACTTTAAATTGCAGCGTACCCACAGATACAATATCCCCATCTTTAAGAAAACCTTCCGGCTGTACCGCTTTGATAAAAAAAGGAGAGCGCAGCTGATCTGCACCGGGATGCTCCAAATTGGGAGAGTCTAGCGCATGGATGTACACCGGTAAAGGGATTCTTTTTTGCAAAGGCATCACATCTGCAATATGATCCCAATGCGAATGTGTTAAAAGGATTTTTTCTGGATGTAATTGATGCTTAGTAATATAGTCAAAGACTTTTTCTGCGCTTCCTGGAGCAGGGTCAACGATTGCCGCCACTTTAGTGGAGGGGCAGACAATCAAATGAGTATTGGTCCCAACAGGACCAGATGTGAAAGATGTAATAAACATTGCACCGGAGAGGGCTTGAACCTCTAACCTCCCGGTTCGTAGCCGGGTACTCTATCCAATTGAGCTACCGGTGCAAAAGAAATAACATGTTGCCCTATATGCGATTTATACACAAGCAAAAAAAGAAAAATTAAACGCAGAGGACGCAGAGGGCGCAGAGAGAGAGAAGAGAGGGAAATCAGGGCGTTCTGATTTCCCTCTCTCTTTTTTCTCTCTGCGCCCTCTGCGTCCTCTGCGTTTAATTTTTGTCAATAACTTGCCAGTAACTAAGGTTTATTTTCAAACTACTCCAGATCTTGCATACCATGCTCTTCAATGAACTTTTGACCTAACTCTTCAATGAGCGTGCGGTAGGTGTCCATGGTCATTAAATGATCAATCAATGGTATCCCATAAATGTCCCCTAGATAGATCACATTGTGTTCACCAAAAAATAGATTTCTTAAAATGCCCTCTGTGTCCAATAAAAAGACCCCATCTCGCAGACTGGCATAATTCACAACGCTTTCATATCCCAGTGTTGAGGGGATGATGCTGGCGGAACCGATCGAAATAATCCGGATCATCTGACGCTCTTCAGGAGTCAATAAAGAGCTTGCTGCATATGTCTCCGTTCCTCCGACGCTATGCGCATAGTGAATGATTAAACCGCCGCCATCCACACCGCCCATTTCTTCAATCAACTCTTTCCATAAAGAGGCTAATAAGCGCGAAGATTCCGATACATAGCCAAATTTTACAAATAGGGACTTAATTAAATCCCATGTCCAGCCCTCAGTAGGGCGAAAGATATAGTGCAAATTTGTCCCGTCATGGGCATCTGAAAGTAATTCAAGCGTTTCTTCACAGGTTTCAGGGCGATTGAGAATACCGTTAATCATCGTAATGCGTACTTTTTCATTCACTTCGCCTTTGCCATAAGTCCCCGCTTCCGGTGTAAAAATATGCCATCCCGATAGCGTCAGAAAAAATCCACCAAAAAGATGGTGCACAGCCTTTTCAATGCGATCTTCTAGCTCTTTGACATCCCAAACATAAGAGCGTATCGACGTATAAAAATCACTGCTTATACCCAAATGAGAATTCAATGAGCCCTCTTCAAATACGATCGTCCCCTCACCTGTGTATTGAGAGACTTCCATTAATTGATTTGAAGGATCAGCATAATAAACCCTCTTCTGGCCCAGTCTTTTTTCTTCTTGTATCTTTCCTTTAGACGTATAAAAAAGAGGATTCGCACTAAATGGAGATGGAGCTCCATTAGGTGCTCCACTAGCAAAGCTATAAGTCCCACAACCCAAACATAGATATAATAGAAGATAACGCATAACACCTCAGTATGTTTATTTTTATAAGTAAACCATTAATATACACTATTGCCGATTTTATCTTTACTTATTTCTTCAGATTATATAATATCTTTTAGAATTTAAATAGAGATAGAACTTATATGAATTTTTATTGTTTTCAAATTAAAAATACTATGCTCGATGTGGTTTGGAGTGAGCTAGAAGCTCTGGGCATCATCGTGCATTGTAGCATAGAAGATCCTGAACAAAATAAATGTGAACTTTACGGCGAGGTTCCGACGCATATTTCAGAGATCGCTTTCGCTTCTTTAAAAAACATTTTGTCTATCAAGAAACTTTCGGAATCACAAATCGATTGGCCTGAACAATGGGCTTCACACAGCCAATTTTATAGTGATGGGTTTGTGCATCTGGACCTCAGCGCTTGGTGCCCTGCGCTAGCGACTAATCCGAAATGGTCGACCATTCGGCTCGAGCCGGGGCCAGGATTTGGCGATCTTTCTCACAGCACTACCCGTTTAGTCCTCCAATTGATGCAGGCCAAAATGCATCAAAAAGTTGTTGTAGACATCGGTTGTGGAAGCGGTGTTCTTTCTCTCGCAGCCGTTGCAATGGGGGCAAGCGCTGTGTATGGAATTGATATCGATGCGCAGGCGCTCTCCCATGCTCAAAGAAATAGCGTGCATAATGCGATGGAGACCTACACCAGCTTTAAATTGCCTGAAGAATTTAGCGCAATCCTGGAAAGGATGATACCAAACAATCTAAGGATGGTGGTTTTAATGAACATGATTCATTCCGAACAGCGCATTGCCTGGGAATCCGTTACTCAGATCTACCCCTATGTTACCGATTGCTTGATTTCAGGTATTTTGGAGGAGGAGCGTGCGCCTTATCTTGAATGGTGTAAAAAATGGGACTGGCAACTAAAAGAAGAAATTCAAGAAGAAGGCTGGCTTGCCTTTCATTTTTCAATGGGGCAATAAATAGGGGAAGTTGAGCCGGGTTTAGGAATCACAACCATTTTTAGACTTACCACAAGGGCAGCAACCTCCACCTCCATCTTTTGAACTAGTTGGCGTCGATTCCGTGTGATTCGAGCCATAATCTGTGCAATAGAATCCCGACCCTTTAAATTGCAGGCCAATGCCTCCACCCGGACCTCTTTGCAAGGACTCAGACTGGCAAAAAGGACAGGTCTTTAAAGGATCCTCAGTGATTTTCTGAGATACCTCCAAATTTTTTTGGCAGTTCAAACAGTGGTAATCGTAAGTTGGCATATAATATTCCTAAAAAATCATAAATATGGAGATTGGGGTCTGGATTGTCAACATTGTCGGTCCTGACCCCTCTCTATACAAGCTTTGAGGATCTTCAAAAACTTGAGGAATACAATATTTTTGCATCTGTTGTGATTAATATTAGTTTTGAAATATAAGTGTGTGTAGAGAGGGGTCAGGACCGACAATGTTGACAATCTTTAAGAACTCTATTTATTTATTCGTTTGTGATGTTCTTAAAGATTATCAACATTGTCAATCCAGACCCCAATGCTCGTTGTCAATCCAGACCCCAATACCGCACTCAAAAGAGACCTCAATTCAGCTTCTCAACGATATTGGTAATTGGTTATTTGGGTGCTCCAAAAATGCTTCGCATTCTAACAGCAAGCTGTCCTTGAGGGGGATTACATCATCCCCATGCCGCCCATACCACCCATTCCGCCCATGCCACCCATGCCACCACCCATGCCACCACCCATGCCACCCATACCGCTCATGTCAGCTTTGGGTTTTGGTTTGTCGGTGATCATGCTGGCTGTTGTCAAGAGAAGTGATGCGATCGAGCTGGCGTTGACTAAAGCGCTCTTAGTTACAAGCACAGGGTCAATGACTCCGGCTTTTAACAGATCGCAGAATTCGTCTGTAAGCCCGTTATAGCCCATAGCGCCTTGCGCTTCATAAATTTTCTCGGCAATCAGATTCCCCTGCTTACCGCAGTTATTGGCAATAGCCGTTGCCGGAGCAAAAACAGCCTGCTTGATAATCGCCGCGCCAATTGCTTCATCACCTGTTAATTTCAAGCGATCTAAAGCTCTTGAAGCGCGCAATAGGGCGACGCCACCACCAGGTACAATCCCTTCAGCAACAGCTGCGCGTGTGGCATGTAAGGCATCCTCAACGCGCGCTTTTTTCTCGGTTAACTCGGTTTCCGTAGCAGCACCCACATTGATCACAGCCACACCACCAACCAATTTAGCTAAACGCTCTTCAAGCTTTTCGCGATCATAAGTGGAGGTTGCGGGGTTATTGATCTCCGCTTTAATTTGCGCAGTGCGCTCTTTAATCTGCGGGGCCTTGCCCATGCCGTCAATAATGGTCGTTTCATCTTTGGAAATCTTGATCGTTTTAGCGTGACCTAACATGCTTAAATCTAAATCGTCTAAGCTTAGCCCTACTTCATCACTGATTAATGTCGCACCTGTTAGAACCGCAATGTCTTGCAGCATAGCTTTGCGGCGCTCGCCGAAACCTGGAGATTTAACTGCACAAACAGGAAGGCCCGCTTTGATTTTGTTGATCACTAAAGTCGCTAAAGCTTCGCCATCGACGTCATCTGCAATAATCAACAGGGGACGCGCCTCTTTTTCCATGATGCGTTCTAAGACCGGTACAAGCTCTTTTACAGTCGATAATTTCTTATCTGTAATCAAGATTGAGGCGTTAGAAAACTCCGCTTTCATCGTCTCCGGATTGGTGATGAAATAAGGTGATAAATATCCCTTATCGAATTGAAGCCCCTCTACCACATCCAGTGTCGTCTCAATCCCTTTTGCTTCCGCTACTGAGATAATGCCATCTTTACCGACTTTATCCATTGCCTGTGAAATGATCAATCCAATGGTTTCATCATTGTTTGCTGAGATCGTAGCGATCTGCTTCACTTCACTACCAGTAACAGGCGTCGCTAAGGCGTTCAGCTCTTTACACAGGGCCTCTACCGCGATTTCAATGCCGCGCTTTAAGCTCATGGGGTTTGATCCCGCTGTGACGTTCTTAAGACCTGCCGTATAAATAGCCTCTGCAAGTACAATCGCGGTCGTTGTGCCATCACCAGCTGTTTCAGAGGTCTTAGCAGCCACTTCTTTAACTAGCTGTGCGCCCATATTCTCAAACTTGTCTTTCAGCGCAATCTCTTTTGCGACTGTCACGCCATCTTTGGTCGAAATAGGTGAACCAAACCCTTTGTTAATGACGACATTGCGTCCTTTTGGACCAAGCGTTACTTTCACAGCTTTGGCTAATGTGCGCACACCACGTAAAATGGACTTGAGCGCTTCTTCATTAAATTGTAATAATTTTGACATAAGTCAGAAACTCCTAACTAAATTTTATGGGGATTGATTATGACAGGATTCCTAGAACGTCTTTTTCTTCAACAATGAGGTAGTCCTCTTCGCCGCCAAGATCTTTCACTTCCGTTCCTGCGTAGGAACTAAACAATACGCGATCGCCAATTTTCAAATTCATTTGTTCTTTATGGCCATTCTCATCTACGCTACCTGGTCCAATTTGAACAACAATCCCTTCTTTTGGTTTTTCCTGAGCAGACTCAGGTAGAAGAATTCCACCTTTAGTAGCCTGAGGCTTAGAACGCTTAATTAATACTCGATTCCCTAGAGGTCTAATTTTGGACATATTGAGTTCTCCTATCGTAAATACGGTTCACACATTTGGTTTGATATTTCAGAATAATCATTCTATGATCCCTCCACTTTTCTGTCAAGTGACACCGCTCTTTTTTTAGCACACCAATCAAAAGAGTGCCAAATATCTCAAAAAATGAAACGCAGAGGACGCAGAGGGCACAGAGAAAAAGAACAAAATAAGGTAACGGTTCAGATACCCTCAACACCCATATAAAAATTAAACACAAAGACACAAAGACACAAAGATAGAATGTCTTGTACTGTGATTAATCCTTAAACCTTTTCTTTGTGCCTTTGCATCTTTGTGTCTTTGTGTTTAATTTTTATATGGGTGTTAGGGGTATCTGAATCGTTACAAAATAAGTTTAATATTTACTCGACTCAGCAGGCTCTTTGCCGTTATAGCTGATGCATTTAAAGATTAGGGCGCCTTTGGCTAGCTGGCCATTGCTGATAAACAGGGGTTTGACTCCCAGGAAATGCACCTCTTGGAAATAGTCCGCCAAGGTCTTTTGGTAGAACGCGATTCTTTGTTCTAAACCATTTTCGAGATGTGGGTTGTTTTCGGGTAACACAAAAAAGCCGCTTTTTCCGATCTGCTCTTGTGCCATGCCGGGCCAATAAGAGAATTGGTTGTGGCGTAAACCGTGCAGATTGAGAAAATAGGCGCGCTTTTGGCTCGGACCGTAAAAACTGAGGATGCTGCTGGTCTGATACTTATCTCCAAAAAGGAAATGCTCCTCTGGATGATACCCGACAAGCGCTAACTCCTCCTTTAGCTGACTCCAGCCCAAATTTTGGCGGAATGGATTGATTTTATAAGGGATCGAGAGCCATGACTGTCCTGCATGCGACTGGATCGCTGGAATGCTAAAGGCAAAGAGTATGAGTCCTACAGATAACCCTAAGCCCCACTTTACCCAACGTAATCCGCGCGGCATCTCCTCGCAGGCAAACCAGCAGAGAAAGACGATCCCCGATGAATAAATAAAGGAAGCCCAGTTGCCTTGCATCTTTTGAAATAGGGCCATCCCACTATAGGCCAGCAAAAACAACAGGCAGACGCCTCCGCAAAAAAAGAGCGGCGGGGAGAGTCGATTTCTACGGCGCAAAAGATAGCCAAACGCTACCAATAGGATCCCAAACAGGATTGGCGAAAGCAACGCCGCTTGCGCCCCAAAAAAGTCCCAAAAATTTCCGTGAGGTAATTCCATGGTACCCACATCCTTGGCTTCGCCTCCCTTTATGGTCGAAAAGACATGCCGAAAGGTGCCCCAATCATGTTGGTAATTCCAGATCACACTCGGCAACAAACCCAAAAGGGATAGCGCGATACCGGCAAAAAGTGATGGATGGTAGGCAAAGCGATACAGCGCGATCAAAAGGAGGACAACCACCCAAAAGAGATAAATAGGCCATTTAAATAAGGCACCACTCATGATCAAGAGCCCTAGGATATAGTAGTTAGGAGAAACGCGCTGATAAAGGGCTAGAGCCACAACTAGACACGCTAGTGTCCAAAAAAGGGCTAAGCCCCCATCTGTTATCGCCAGAAAGGCCCCTAAAACCCCTAATGGAGAAAAAGCCATGATGACGCCGGCCCAAAAGGCTGTTTGAGGTTTTAAATGCACTGCTCGTGATAAGAAATACACGCTTAGGCTAAGAAATATGCCAAAAAATAGAGAAATGAGACGGACGCCTAGTTCAGTGTTTCCACAGAGCTGGCAGCCCAACCAAATCTGCCAGGCGATTCCAGGAGGCTTGCTGTAGTATCCCCAATCGAGGTCGCGACTCCACGTCCAGTACTGCGCCTCGTCGGGCCCCAAGCCAATGCCTGCGTATAGAATCACCAGGATTAGTAGGGCTGTCTTGAGGAGAAGGAGAAGCGTCAGCTTGGATAGGTAAGAAGGGTTGTTAGAGGGATTTTGTGTGGACATATATCCTGCTTAAGAAAGTGTTTTAAATGAGAAGCTGGATCGGGGTATGGATTGACAACGAGCATTGGGGTCTGGATTGTCAACATTGTCGGTCCTGACCCCTCAACTAATATCAATCACAACAGGTGCTAAACAACTATTTTTACTAAAGTTTGTGAAGGTCCTCAAAGCTTGTTCAAAGAGGGGTCAGGACCGACAATGTTGATAATCTTTAAGAACTCTATTTTTTTATTCGTTTGTGATGTTTCTTAAAGATTATCAACATTGTCAATCCAGACCCCAATGCTCGTTGTCAATTCAAACATAAATCCAGCTTTTCATCGATGTTGGTAACCGGTTACTTGGGTGCTTCAAAAATGCTTCGCATACTTATTTTACTCTTTTTTTATTCACGATCCGGTAAACTGAAGATGTCCTTAAAGGCCTGCAGTGTGGTGTCGCGGCCTATGGCTGCAATTGAGTCGGTTAAGGGGATGTTTTTTGGGCAGACCTTCACGCAGTTTTGAGCATGGCCGCAATCGCTAATACCCCCCTCTTGCATCACAGCGTGCAAACGCTTGGCTTTCTGGTGCATGCCCGTCGGATTGGCGTTAAATAAACGCACTTGTGAGAAAATTTGCGGACCCATAAATTTCGACTTCGCATTGACTTGTGGACAAGCTTCGACGCAACAACCACAGGTCATGCAGGTCGATAATGCGTACATCATTTCCTGTTTCTCTGGACTGATTTTAGGGCCGAATCCGCGATCAAATGTCGAGTCGACATCGATCCAGGCGTGTGCCTTTTTGAGATTCTCAAACATACTGTCGCGATCCACGATCAGGTCCCTCACCAAAGGAAACTTAGAAAAGGGCGCCAGCGTAATCGTTGTATTCTTGGTCTCTTCAATAATCACATTGATTAAAGCCGTACAGGCCTGACGCGGGCGTCCATTGATCAGCATCGAACAGGATCCACACACCTCCTCTAGACAACCCTGTTCCCAAACCACAGGTTCTACTTTTTTGCCTTGGCGATTAATCGGATTTTTCTGAATTTCCATCAAGCTGGAGATCACATTGGCATAGGGTTCATTTTGTAACTCGAACTCTTCCCAATATTGATTTCCTGGATGCCCTCGAAAAATCTTTAAGATGTAGCGTGCATTTTCCATACTCAGCTCCTTAAGCTCTTATATTGGCAATTGCAGGTTCGACGGGATATTTTCCAGGGTCGGTTTGACCTTCTTGGCATGACTGTAGTCCCGCATAATAGGCTTCAAGTGCCGTAAATCGACTTCTTCATAGGTGATAACAGGTTCACCCTTTGCCTTATCATAAGTGGCAATGGTCGTCTTGATCCATTCCGTATCATTGCGTTGAGGAAATTCCGGTTTAAAATGGGCTCCTCTAAATTCATTGCGCAATAAAGCCCCTTTTGTAATCACTAGGGCCAGTTCTAGCATAGGCCCAAACTGATTGGCAAAAATGTAGGTCTGATTGGCAAATTGACTGTGATCATCTAAAGAGATTTTTCGATAGCGTTCGCGAATCTCTTTAATCTTATCCAGAGTCAGCTGTAAATCCCTATTATTGCGTTTAACTGTCACATTTTTAACCATCCACTCAGCCAACTCATCGTGCAGTTTATGTACGTTTTCAGGGCCTTTTCGATCCATAATAGCGCGTTTTAGTGTCTGTTCTCGCTCGATGGCTTCAGTAAATACAGAGGCCGGTGTGTCGCGATGGGTGGCCGTTAGATTCGCTAAATAGCGCGGGATCTCTCCGCCAACCACTAAGCCGCTAAAAATACAGGAGAGCAGAGAATTAGCCCCTAATCGATTGGCTCCATGGTACTGGTAATCGGATTCGCCTACGTTGAAACATCCTGGCAGATTAGTCATTTGACGATAACGCGTCCAGCGGTCTACATCATCCGCGGCCGGCCAATCGACCCATGCCCCTCCCATCGAATAATGCACAGCTGGAAAGATCTTCATCGGCACTTTGCGAGGATCTTCACCGGTAAATTTCTTGTAGATTTCAAGAATGGATTCTAACTTGTGGTGCTTTTCTTCGGATAGTCCTGTTAAATCGAGATAGACTTGCGCCTTCCCTTCAGCGCCTAATCCCAGCTCACAGACCCGCAATACCTCACGCGCGCCGATATCACGCGGCACTAAATTGCCAAAAGCGGGATAGAGCTCCTCCAGAAAATACCAGGGCTTTCCAGTCTCCCCACAGGGGATGCTCTTGCCTTCTGGCGTCGTAATCATTTTTGATGAATCCCCATAGACCCATATTCGACCACCTTCGCCGCGGGCAGATTCCGACATCAATCGCAATTTATCTGGTCCAGGTATAGCTGTCGGATGGATTTGTATAAATTCTCCATTAGCGTATTTCATGCCTTGCTCATATAGCCGGCCATTAGCTGCACCGGTACAAAACGTGGAATTCGTCGAGTACTTAAAGATCAATCCGGGACCACCCGTGGCGATGACCACGGCATCCGCTTTTAGAACATCCAATTTTAAGTTAAAGAGATCCATGTAGACGATGCCGCGTGCCACTCCTTGATCATCTAAAACCAGCCGCATGAATTCATGGTTTTCAAACTTTTGTACCAACCCCTTGGCTTCATGTCGACGTACTTGTTCATCGAGGGCATAGAGAAGTTGTTGGCCCGTAGAGGCGCCGCAAAAGGCTGTGCGGTTGTAAAGAGTTCCGCCAAAGCGTCTGAAGTCCAAGTTCCCTTCTGGAGTGCGATTAAAAGGGCATCCGAAACGGTCCATCATGCGGATAATTGCCGGCGCCGTCAGACACATTTCAAGGATGGGCGGCTGATTCGCTAAAAAATCTCCGCCTTTCATCGTGTCATAAGCGTGGATAATAGGAGAGTCGTCTTCTCCCATGTTGTTGACGGCGGCATTAATACCGCCTTGAGCACACACAGAATGAGAGCGCTTCACCTTTGTGACTGAGACAATCTTAACCCGACAGCCATTTTCACATAACTTCATGGCGGCTGAAAGGCCTGCCAAGCCACCACCGACGACAATCACCTCTTTTTGTGCACTTTTCTCTGACATAAATCCTGGTTCCACTATATTATGATGTACAAGTTATTGATAAAAAAATTAAACGCAGAGGGCGCAGAGAATGCAAAGGGAGATCAGCATCTAATAACTACTAGAAGTAGAATTTATTGTGTACAAATTATTGATAAAAATTAAACACAAAGACACAAAGAAAGCCTTTAAGGATTATTTATAATACAAGAAATTTTCTCTTTGTATCTTTGCGTCTTTGTGTTTAATTTTTATCAATAACTTGCGTAAAAAAAACTCCGCATTTTCTTCGCCTTCAATACGTTTTACATAAGGTGAGTTAATTTTTTCTCTTTTTTTTCTCTGCGCCTCTGCGCTCTCTGCGTTTAATTTTTAATGTTTTAAGTTGATCCAATAGGTTCCCCAAATGGCTGCCAATCCCAAAAAGCCAATTAATAGCATCAAGAACCACGAGACTTTACGCATTAAATCTTGGGAATATTCCGATAGCGTAATCCCCCATCGGATAAAACTGGTCCATAACCCATTAAAGGCGTGGAAACAGGCGAATCCGACAAAAAGAGTGTATAGGAGAATCATCCAGGGGTTTTTAAACGTATTGCGTACCATTAACAGTTCGGCCATTCCAAAGCTTTTGCTAACAGCGACGAGTTGATGCGCATCTAAAGGGCGTCTTTCTAAAGCATTCACCCAATGCTGCTCCTGCAGAGCACTTTGCTCTTTGAGTTGTGAACCCGCACTCGATTCTAAAGGGTTTGTGGAGGGCTTTAAAGGCAGAAGGTTTTTCTGTTCCTGAATTTTAGCGCTATCGTAGAGTTGAACTCCCAAACGCGCAGCTAATGTCCGCAATCCCAAATCGTCGCTGATACGCACGACGTAATACTCTTGTGAATCGCGCTGTACAGTCGTGGGATATTCGATGAAGCGCATATGAATCACATGCGCGGCAATAGCCACGAGTAGTATCCATGAGGTGATGCGCTGCCAGGTATAGGCACGATTGCGCGGATAGTCTGTTAAGGAGGGGGTAGATCCATCGGAAGCAAAGGAGTTTGACTTAGAGGTCATCGCATAGTGGATACCCCAAACGGCGTGAATAAGAAAAGGAAATGCCAATAGAACGATTTCAATCACCGGTAAATAGGGCAGATCGCGAATCGATTGTACACCGCGCACAAAACCCATGCCATCATCACCAATTAATAGTGCGGCTTGAGAATTGACAATGAGATGTTCCATCAAAAAAAGAACCAGCCAAATCCCCATTAGGGAATGCAGCCTTCTCGTCACAAAAGCCCTAGAAAGGGTAGGGGAGGAAGCACTCGTCATTTACCACATCCTTAATTCTGATTAAATTAAAATCTAACAAGAACCGGCATCTTTCACAAGGGAAAAAGGAAAAATGATGTGAGGAACTCACCTTACTCAAGCTATAAGGCAACCGCATTCTCCCTTATGCCGTCCTTACAGGAC
>Ga0207102_1092_pt1 | contig 16533 bp, 16 predicted proteins | sample Alteio_BWMinHeat_80_FD_153573 | JGI IMG/M metagenome (GOLD analysis project Ga0207102, IMG submission 153573) | Enriched cells from forest soil in Barre Woods Harvard Forest LTER site, Petersham, Massachusetts, United States -... | ecosystem: Environmental > Terrestrial > Soil > Temperate forest >... | reverse complement strand
TAAGAAACATCACAACCGAATAAAAAAAAGAGTTCTTAAAGATTGTCAACATTGTCGGTCCTGACCCCTCAACTAATATCAATCACAACAGGTGCTAAACGACTATTTTTATTGAAGTTTGTGAAGATCCTCAAAGCTTCTTCACAGAGGGGTCAGGACCGACAATGTTGACAATCCAGACCCCAATACCGCACCCAAAAGAGACCCCAATGCTCGTTGTCAATTCATTCATTACGCATTATACGAACTCGAACTCACCGCCCCGCCGGTGCCGGTCCAGTTTGTGTGGAAGTACTGGCCGCGCGGTTGGTCCAGACGTTCGTAGGTGTGCGCACCGAAGAAGTCGCGCTGCGCTTGCAACAAATTAGCGGGTAGTCTGGCGCAGCGGTAGCCGTCGTAGAATGAAAGGGCTGTGCTGAAGCAAGGTATGGGCAATCCCATTTCGACAGCAACGGAGACGGCGCGCCGCCAGCCTTGCTGTACCTTGGATATTTCTTTAGCAAAAAAGTCGTCTAACAATAGGCACTCAAGATCGGCATTGCGTTCAAAGGCCTTCTTGATGTCGCCTAAGAATCGACTGCGGATGATGCAGCCTCCGCGCCACATTAAAGCAATCGCCCCGTAATTCAACTTCCAGTTGTAGTCATGCGCGGCCTGACGAATCAACATGAAGCCTTGTGCATAGCTGATCATCTTAGAAGCGTATAACCCTAAACGAATGCTTTCGATAAATTCTTTACGGTCGCCTTTGTAAGTTCCATGAGGTCCTTTTAGGATTTGGCTAGCTTTTTCACGCTCCGGCTTGATCGCGGATAGGCAGCGAGCAAAGACGGCTTCTCCAATTAGCGTCAAGGGCATGCCTAGGTCTAAAGCGTTGATGAGCGTCCATTTGCCGGTACCTTTTTGACCGGCCACATCTAGAATTTTGTCGACTAAGGGCTTTCCATCGGTGTCGTTTTTGGAAAAGATTTGACTGGTGATCTCGATCAAGTAGCTGCTTAACTCTGTTTTGTTCCAAGAGTCAAAGACGTCGTGCAATTCTGTTGTATTTAGCCCCAACCCATCTTTAAGGAGCTGATAAGCTTCGCAAATGAGCTGCATATCCCCGTATTCGATGCCATTGTGCACCATTTTGACGTAGTGACCAGCTCCCTCATCGCCTACCCAGTCGCAACAGGGCTCGCCGTCCACTTTTGCACTAATTGCTTGGAAAATCGGCTTCACAGCGGGCCAGGCCTGAGCATTTCCACCAGGCATAATCGAGGGACCATGGCGTGCGCCCTCTTCCCCGCCGGAAACGCCGGCTCCTACAAAAAGGATGCCTTTTTTTTCTAAGGTTTGAACACGTCTGATCGTATCTGAGAAAAGGCTGTTGCCTCCGTCGATGATAATGTCTCCTTTCTCTAGATAGGGCAGGCACTGCTCGATGAACTCATCGACGGCTTCGCCAGCTTTGACCATCAGCATCACGCGGCGCGGCCTCTTTAGGGTAGCGATCAACTCTTTTACGGAGTGTGTCGGAATGACTTGTGTGCCCTTAGCCGGACCAGCTAAAAAATCATCGACTTTGGAGGTGGTGCGATTAAATACCGCTACTGTGTATCCACGATCGTTCATGTTCAAAACTAAGTTTTGACCCATCACGGCTAATCCGATTAAACCTATGTCTGCCTGTGTCATAAAAAGTGTTTCCTGTTTATTTTGAAGTGTTTGGTGAAATTAAAAATCATCATTCATTGAGTGCGGAGGCCGTGCCTTGCAGTTGGACACATCTTTTTTCCTCGGCGAAGCAAGAAGGTAGTCAGGGCGTCTCGCCCTGACACAACAGGCCGGGACGGCCTGGCTACCTTCATGCTTCGCCGAGGAAATTTCCGTAGCGATTCTGCCCTTGCCGAAGACCCTTTTTCTTATTATACACACCGGGGGATTCTTCTCAAATTTTAGATTGAACAGGAAAAAGGCGGCACAAGAATCTCGAGAACAAATTCGTTGCATATAATGCTTCTAGATGTTTAACTCATTGAGATAAACGATTTTTAATTGACTATTCTTATTACAGGGTTGATTGATGTGGGGAACGTTAGAATTTGAGGGGATTTCAAAAAAATTTGGCGATGTACAGGCTCTCGATCAGGTCTCTTTCTCGATCAACAAGGGAGAGTTCTTCTCATTGCTTGGCTCGAGTGGCTGTGGAAAAACGACATTGCTACGCCTGGTAGCAGGTTTTGAACAACCAGATGCTGGCCGTATCCTGTTAGACGGACAGGACATCACCCACCTCCCCCCAAATAAACGACCTGTTAATACTGTCTTTCAAAACTACGCCCTCTTTCCCCATTTAAGCGTCTGGGAAAATATTGCGTTTGGATTGCGCGTCGCCAAGCGCTCTCGGCTTGAAATCAAGCAAGAGGTCGAAAAGATGCTTTATCTCATGCAGCTGGAAGATCAGGCGCATAAAATGCCGGATGAGATCAGCGGAGGCCAAAAACAGCGTGTAGCTATTGCCAGAGCGCTTGTCAATAAACCTCGCGTCCTCCTTCTCGACGAACCGCTCTCTGCACTCGATCTAAAACTGCGTCAAAAAATGCTTCTGGAATTGGACCTCATCCACGACGAAGTAGGCATTACCTTTTTATTTGTCACGCATGATCAGTCCGAGGCAATGGCTGTTAGCGACCGCATCGCCGTCATGCACCATGGGAAAATCGAACAGATCGGCACGCCAATCGAGCTATATGAAACACCACGAAGTAGCTTTGTAGCGGCATTTATTGGCGATACCAACTTTTTTGATGGCACTGTTACCGAAACCGTCTCTAATGAAAGTTTGCTCAAGCAAACTTGCGTCTCCGAAGAAGCTAGCAAAGCCATCAACGATTATAGCAAACTGACTGTGGAGGGATTACATCCCATTCTCTGCTTCAATGATAAAAAGCTCTCGAATGGCGAGCTTGTGCATCTCAGTGTGCGTCCGGAAAAAATCCAAATTTCGAGGGAAAAGCCCGACTTCCATCCGAAACACAATCTCTTTAGCGGGATCGTCGATGACATCGTCTATAAAGGAGACCACACGAAATTCTGGGTGCGCGTGGACGATTACCGCATCACCATTTCCCAACAGCACCGCTCCTTTTTACTGGACCAGAAACCCATACGCTGGAAAGAGCCCGTTTGGATCTGGTGGCATGCAGATGATGGCTTTATGCTTGAGCGTTATCTGGAATCCGATGAACAGCTGACGCAACTTCCTCCTGAAAAGATCGGCGGAGATGCGCATGAACATCAGGAAGGAGGATAAGGCCCGTGAAAAAACAGACCCTGCGCGAATGGCTGCTCACGGCACCCTCCTTTATCTGGCTCGTTTTCTTTTTTCTCATTCCCACATTGATCATTTACGCCTTCGCCTTGAGACCTGCAGATTTTTATGGTGGTGTTAAAGAGGGCTGGTCGTTAGATGCGTTTAGAAGCCTAGCGCGCCCTAACTACTTTACCATCCTTTGGCGCACCTTATTTCTAAGCTTTGCCACCACTCTAATTTCCCTCATGATCGCTCTTCCTGTAGGTTATTACATTGCGCGCTGCAAAAAATCCACGCAAAATTTGCTGCTTTTGCTCGTTGTCCTACCATTTTGGAGTAGCTTTATCGTGCGCATCTACGCATGGAAATCGCTTCTTCATCCAGAAGGATTTGTCAAGCAACTGTTAGTGCATTTACATATCATTTCCGAAGAAACCATGCTGCTCTACCAGCTGGAAACCGTCTTACTCGTGATGGTCTACAGCTATTTACCCTTTGCCATCCTCCCGATCTATGCAGCAGCCTCTAAATTTAATCCGCAACTATTTGAAGCGGCAAAGGATTTAGGAATGAGCCGTCCGCAAACCTTTTTGAAGGTCTTTATTCCCGGTATTCGCAAAGGCATTGTGACAGCGATCATTATGGTATTTATCCCAGCGGTCGGGGCTTATGTGATTCCAGACCTCGTTGGTGGACCCAAAACGGAGATGATCGGCAATAAAATTGTCCAAAAAACGTTTATCGATCGCAATCTGCCTGAAGCAAGTGCTTTATCCGCCCTTTTGTCCGTTGCGGTTGTGATCCCCATTGCAGCGCTCTCCTACTTTCAGTTCTATTCCGAGAGAAAACAGCGCACGGTTAAGAAGAGGAAATCGGCATGAAACGCAGCTCATTTCCTTTCATTGTTACTCTGCTGATGCTCTTTTTTCTCTATCTTCCCATCGTGATCCTTGTCGTTAATTCCTTTAATGAATCGCGCTTTGGCGGCGTTTGGACTGGATTTTCCCTCAAATGGTACCATAAACTGTTCCAAGATCGAACGATTTGGTACGCACTTCAAAACTCATTAATCGTGGCTGTGAGCGCTTCGGTCACCTCAACAATTTTAGGCACCCTGGCAGCCTTTTCCCTTCATCGCTACCGCACTAAATTACAAAAAATCCACTATGGCTTGATCTATGCGCCCCTTCTCATTCCCGATATTCTGATGGGCATTTGCTTGCTGCTTTTTTTTATCGCCCTGAATATCCAGCTCAGCCTCTTCACCATCTTTTTAGCGCACACCACCTTTTGCATCAGCTACGTTACCATGGTCGTTTTAGCCAAGCTGCACAATTTTGACTTCTCACTTGTCGAAGCGGCTCAGGACTTAGGAGCCAGTGGTTATACGGTGATGAAGCGTATTCTCCTCCCCTTGCTCATGCCGGGGTTAATATCCGCTTTTTTGTTGTCCTTTACCCTCTCCATCGATGATTACATCATCACCTCATTTGTCGCAGGACCTAGCTCCACTACATTACCGCTGTATGTCTATGGTATGATTAAATATGGCTCGCCTCCCATTATTAATGCCCTTTCTACACTATTATTGGTCGTCACTTTTATCTGCGTTTCGATCACCTACCGCCTCACAAAGGAGGACGCCCAATGAAACAGATCTATTCTGCGCTTACATTATTAGCCGTGCTGGGCATGGCGCTTTTGGGGTGCGGCCCCTCCAAACCTGAACTTTATGTCTACTCTTGGGGAGGCATCTTTAAGCCTTCCGTGATTGAAGCCTTTGAAAAAAAACATCAGTGCATCGTTCATTTTAATTACTATGAATCGAACGAAGCCATGTACGCAAAACTCAAAGCGGGCGCCACTGGCTATGACGTGCTTGTCCCTAGCAGCTATTTTATCCAAATCATGCAAGACCAGGATTTGATCGAAAAGATTCATCCCGAGCGCATTCCCAACCTAAAATATCTCAATCAAGACTTATTAGCGAAAATCAATGCTCCCTATTCGCCCTATTGCGTGCCCTATTCTATTGGATATACAGGAATTGGCTACCGCAAAGACAAGTTGCCCCACCTCGACCATTCATGGACCGTGTTTTCTCAAAAGGATTTGAAGGGTCGCATGACGATGCTTAATGACCGACGTGAAGTGCTCGGAGCCGCCTTAAAAACCCTCGGTTTTAGCTCCAACACGACCGATGCAGAGGAGATCAAACAAGCGCAGGAGCTAGCCATTGAATGGAAACGCAATCTCGCTAAATTTGAAGGAGAACAGTACAAAAACGGCTTAAATAGCGCCGAGTATTTGCTCGTGCAAGGATTCAGCTTAGATGTCTTGCAGATTCAAGAGGAGAATCCCAACGTCGACTTCTTTTATCCAAAAGAGGGTGTACAAATTTTTCTCGATACATTGGCGATTCCTGCCAACGCCCCCTCCATTGACCTAGCGTATCAATTCATCGACTTTTTGTTTGAACCGGAAATCGCTGCGGAGAACATGGCCTTTATCTGCAATCTCATTTTAAATAACGCAGCCTATCCACTTTTAAGCGAGAAGTTAAGGGAAAATCCAGCGCTTTTCATCCCAGAAGAGATGTTGCTGAAGTCTGAGTTAATTTTAGATTTAGGTAAGGCAATTAAGCTGTACAACGCGGCCTGGGAGAACATTTTGGAAGCGGATTAAACATTGTGCGCTCAAAATTCGTGAAAAAAATATTAAACGCAGAGGGCGCAGAGAGAGAGAGAGAGAGAGAGAGAGAGAGAAAGAAAGAGAGAGGGTTTAAGGATTATTTACAACAGATCTCTTTAATAATAAAAAAAATAAGTAACAGTTCATGAACCCCTAACACCCATAAAAAATTGATTGATACGACCTTATTTAATACGGAATACTTAGAATGACTGATTTGAATCTTATCGAAATTTTTGCTAGCGTACAGGGCGAAACGAGCCTTACGGGCTTGCCCACTACGTTTATTCGCCTGGCGGCGTGTAATCTGCGCTGCACCTGGTGCGACACAACCTATTCCTTTGGACGCGGAGAACCACATACATTAGAATCTATTCTTGCGCAGGTCGACCGTAATGGTTGTCCCTATGTTTGTGTCACTGGTGGGGAACCTCTACTGCAACAAAATGTCTATGCATTGATGACGACGCTTTGCGACAAAGAGTATATTGTCAGCTTAGAGACCGGCGGATCCCTCAGCACCGCACAGGTCGACCCACGAGTCCTCACCATCCTCGACATCAAATGCCCTGGCAGCGCAATGAGCCATAAAAATCATTGGGAAAACCTCGCACGTTTGAATCTCCAAGATGAGGTCAAGTTTGTCATCAAAGATCGCGAAGATTACCTCTACGCCAAAGACATTTACGAAAAATATGGTCTGTATAGGCGCGAAAAGCCCGTGCTTCTCTCTCCTGTTTTTGGAGCGCTCGAGGCTAAAGAATTGGTGGGATGGATACTTAAAGATAAATTAAAAGCCCGTTTAAATATGCAGGTGCATAAGTTTATCTGGACACCTGAAACAAAAGGAGTTTGACGTGAAAGCGATTGTTTTATTAAGCGGAGGCATTGACTCCACTGTTGTGCTGGCTCTTGCTAAAGAGCAGGGATTGGAATGCCACGCCATCAGCTTTGACTATGGACAGCGCCATCGCGTTGAATTAAAGTCAGCAGCAGCGATCGCAGCCTTTTACCAGATATCGCACCGAACGATTCTGGTGGATCCCAGCTGCTTCTCTGGACCAGCCCTAAACTCTTCCCTGACCTCAAAAACGGAGGTCCCTCAGAATCGAACGGAAAAGGAAATGAGTAGTGGGAGCATCCCAAACACGTATGTACCTGCCAGGAACACACTTTTTATGGCCTATGCAGCGGGACAAGCTGAGGTTTACAATGCGCAAGAAATCCATTTTGGCCCTAATGTAATGGACTATCACGCTTATCCTGATTGCCGCCCAGAATATTTTAGAGCCTATCAAGCGTTGATTAATCTAGCGACAAAACAGGCTGTAGAGGGATCTGCTCCGCGTATCGTGACGCCATTGATCCAGTGGGATAAAACGGAAATCATTAAGAAAGGACTAGAATTAAAAGCGCCAATGCACCTAACCTGGTCCTGTTACAACCCCCTTGCCATCCACCCGTGTGAAAGGTGCGACGCCTGCTTGCTGCGCAGCAGCGGGTTTCACGGAGTTGGAGTCCGCGATCCCAGTTTGAAAACGAACTCTTAAACCCTTTTTAGGAACTGTTCTCACAGCTTTTCTAACACCAGTGAAGAGAAGGCTCTGTGCAATAGAAGCTTCTTGTGAGGTAGGGTCACCTCCTATTTCTGAGAAATTAGCTACGGTGCGAACAGCTTCTGCTTTGCGTTCGCCTTCATCCTTACTGCCATCTTCTGACGGCAAAGGGCCCAACGTCTGAATTTTACCTTTTAAGGAATCTGACAAACGTAAATGACTTTGCGTACGGCTCATCGTTCTTTTCATACCAGAGCTACTCGATGGCGGCTCCTGGGATGGGGGTGCAGAGCTAACAGAGCTAGAGGCAACTGAAGGACTAGCTGCACTTGCCGGACTAAGAGCCTGCATCCGCTCTCTTCTTAATGCTCCGATATTTAAAAGCCTATTAATGGTGTTGAGCGAACAACCCGCATTCCCACTTAGATCTATCTTCGTAATCGTTCTATTTTCCAATCCAAAAGCCTCTAAAGCCGCAGCCCCCTGCTCATCAATCTCATTATGGCATAAGCCTAATTCTTCAATGGTATTTGCCCTCGATAGGGATTGGATTAATATGTTAACCATAGCCGTATTGATCCGACAACTTATTAAAAGAAGAGCTCCAATATTCTGTTCTCCGATCAACACATCAAAAATCGCTTGATAAGTATCTTCTGAGTTACCGACACGAGAGTGCGCATACCGCTCCACAAGCAGCTCAATTTCATCATCAATGAGTTCCTGATAACACGCTTCAACCTGTTGGCAAAACTTCGGCTTAAGTTGTAGTTTTCCAAGTAAAAATTCTTCAGATCGATGCGGATAGTTACGCTTATAAGGGATTAAGATGACTTCTCTGGCCTGGTCAAAAAGTATCTGTCCTTTTTCTATAATAATTTTGTTACGGTATCTTCGGCATCTTTGGATTTGGTTCTCACGTATTTGAAACGCAATTTGTTCTTGATGATCCTGATGAAATGAAGAGAGGTTTTGGCAAACCTTTGTCATTTTGCCTGAGCTAACAGCTCGACTAGAAGCGCTCGCTGCCGCAGCTGTCGCCATCACTGCAGAGAGATTGGATGCAGGACCGCTTGGATGCCCTTGAGACGATCTAGAACGTGAACGGGATGAAGAAACGTCGGGAACTGGAGGAGAACTTATGGTCCAACTCTTAAACAATTCAATCACTGGTTGAAAAAGACCGCTCATCTTATTAACTCACCTTACGCACAGAAAATAATTTAGCTAGAAAATATCATAAAACTATTGAAGGGAACGCACGCCATTGGGGTCAGGCATGCATTCTGGTATTTTTATGCATTCTTAAAAGGGCCTTTATGAGTTCTAGCACCGATAAAGACCCTTTTAAGAATGCATAAAAATACCAGAATGCATGCCTGACCCCAATAGCTAACGCAAAGCCCCAAAAGCTTGCTTGGAAAACAGCTCAATTTAATGCTCAATGCATAAGGCGAGTTATTAACCAGATCATCTGTTGTTCTTTAAATGTTTGATCTTATTAAAACCATTTAAGGCGGCGATGCGATACCCCTCAGCATAGGTGGGGTAATTGAAGACCTGATCGATGAAATAGTCGATTTTCGCATGAAAGCTCATGGCGATTTGCCCAATGTGCACCAATTCCGTTGCATTGCGGCCGATGATGTGCACGCCTAAAATCTCCAATGTTTCCGCATGAAAGAGGATTTTTAACATCCCTGAATTCGTGCCGGCAATGTGCCCTCTAGCTGTCTCATAGTAGTAGGCGCGACCGATTTCATAGCGGTATCCAATCTCCTTTAAGTGGTCTTCTGTGTAGCCACAGCTGGAGATCTCCGGAATCGTATAAATCCCCACGGGATAAAAATCGGGGAAGTAATGGGTCATTCCACCAAAGGCATGCAGAGTAGCCAAACGCCCTTGCTCCATACTTGTCGACGCCAAAGAGGGACCGCCAATCACATCTCCTACAGCATAAATGTGAGCGTGATTGGTCTGAAATAGGGCATTTACCACGATATACCCCTTCTCATTCATCATAATGCCTGCATTATCTACTCCGAGAGAGTCGACATTAGCCGTTCTGCCTAAAGCGTATAGCAAAATATCGGCATCTAGCTCTGTCCCATCTTTACAGCGCACATAGGCGCGGTCGTTGATGCGGCTGATCTCCTCAGGCTCTTTACCCCCCATGAATTTTAATCCCACCTCCGTTAGAGAGGTCTGTAGATGGATGCCAATTTCACTATCTATAGAAGAGAGCAAACGATTGCGTTTGTCGAGGACTGTGACCTCAGTTCCTAGGGCGGCGAAAAAGCTCGCGTATTCCGAACCGATAATCCCTCCCCCTAAGACGATCATGGATTCTGGAATCTTATCGATACCCAATAGACTTGTGGAATCTAAAATGATTTTATTATCAAACGGGATCTCAACAGGATTGCGCGGCCTAGAGCCCGTTGCAATCATAAAATATTTTGCGTGAATCTGATGCGTGAGCCGCTGATCGTCATCCAGCACTAACAATTCATGTGGATTCTCAAATTGAGCTGTACCATGTATTAAACGAATGTCATTCTTTAATAGTTGGCGCAAGACCATATGTCTTTCATCATCTAAAACACGGCTTAAACGCCTTTTTAAATCGTTAATCGACACTTCGGCGATCAATTCCGTCTCTTTTTCCTCGGGGTGAAAGCCTTTTTCGTAAAAACGGCTCAGAATCATCACGGCTTCTCGGAACGTTTTGGAGGGAATCGTGCCGGAAAACAGGCAGTTACCACCTGGATAGGGTGCACTTTTTTCAATGATAATGACCTTTTTACCTAATTTTGCCCCCTGTATAGCAGCCTTCTGTCCGGCAGGCCCCGACCCAATCACAACCATATCTACTGATAATTCTTCCATTGCAAATACTCTCTGATTCAATTTAAAGAAGGTAGCCAGGCCATCCCGGCCTGTGTCAAGGCGGGACGCCCTGACGACCTTCTTGTTTCACTCACCTTACACCCACGACGCTTTGCGATCAATTTTATTTTACTATAACGAAAATTAATTTAAATGGTGTATTGTAAATGATAGGATCTCAAAGGAATAAAGGTAAAAAGTTAACATAGAGAAAAAACCATGGCAAAAACAAATTTCACAAAAGCGGAAGAAGCCCTTGCAGAGGCCCTTCAAAAGATGACGGTCGATAAACTTTACGAGGCCACAGAGTCTCCTCAAGAAATCGACTTAACCAAAGGCAAAAAATCGCTAAATACCATTCAACGCCACTTGAAGCGCCTCCATAAGGAAGATCCGGAAATCTATAAAAAATTCAATGTGAAGAGAAAAAAATTGGCAGAATGGATCGAACATCCTGAAAAGATAAAAAGTGAAGAATGGAAAACAATTGATCTCATCACCACTGCGATCGAAGCCTATATCAAAGAAAAAATGAGCTCCGAAAAGAGCACCGATGCAAACATCATTGAACAAGAACGACTTAAGACCATCAACAAGCGTTTTAACACCAACGAAAAGTGGCTACCTTTGAAATAATGTCCCTATCTTTGCCATTATTTCCCAGCTTCTTTGCATATTTTCTTGTGCATAACAACGCGGTATGCTATGCTTGCGTTTTTGAAATTATAGACTTATTTGGAGAGAACTATGTCTAAAGTCTGTCAAGTTACAGGAAGAAGAACAACACGTGGGTTTTCCTACGCTATACGCGGGATTGCCAAAAAGAAGAAAGGGATTGGTCTTAAAGTGACGGGAAAAACAAAGCGTCGCTTCCAACCTAATCTTGTGAAAAAGCGCTTCTGGTTCCCAGAAGAAAATCGATTTATTTGCCTACGCCTTTCCATTGCTGCCATGAGAACCATGGACAAGCGCGGAGTGGCCTCAATCGTCGCGGACTTACGCGCTCAAGGCGTCACAGTTTAATCTTTCCCTACTCAATAGAAGTATGCGAAGCATTTTTGGAGCAGCCAAGTAACCTGTTACCAATATCGATGAGAAGCTGGATTTAGGTTTGAATTGACAACGAGCATTGGGGTCAGGACCGACAATGTTGATAATCTTTAAGAAACATCGCAACCGAATAAAAAAAAGAGTTCTTAAAGATTATCAACATTGTCGGTCCTGACCCCAGGGCGTTCTGATGAGAAAGATTTGACAGTATTTTTTACGGCGGTAGCCGTATTTCTCTCAGTAGCCCAGTGCAAGACCGCGGTTTAGCGGTCGCAGCTCTGGGTTCGAATTTAACAAATACTGTGCCGCGGTAGTCGGCACCTCTCCATCTAAGAGGTGCCGACTACCGCGGCACTGTATCATCCTCTATAATCCCAGAGCTGCGACCGCTAAACCGCGGTCTTGCACTGGGCTACTGAGAGAAATACGGCTACCGCCGTAAAAAAACTGTTAAATCTTTCTTGTCAAAACGCCCTGGTCCTGACCCCTCAACTAATATCAATCACAACAGGTGCTAAACGACTATTTTTACTGAAGTTTGTGAAGGTCCTCAAAGCTTCTTCAGAGAGGGGTCAGGACCGACAATGTTGACAATCTTTAAGAACTTTTTTTATCATACGTTTTTGATGTTTCTTAAAGATTGTCAACATTGTCAATCCAGACCCCAATGCTCGTTGTCAATCCAGAACCAGTCTCGCACCTAAACACAGCTTCTCAGGGGTGCGGAGGCATAGCCTCCGCTCTCCAAAAATGCTTCGCATTCTAAGCCTTCGGCTTATTACAACTTTTGCAATGCCCTTTACCCTCCTGAGAACCCCTTCAAAACTGGTAGTCTAGATTTAGGCTGTATCCCTTATAGTCCTTGTCGCCAAACTGGTAGGCAAACCCAAACGAAAGACAATCATAGTCTAAACGAGGATTGATACCGGTGGTAAATAGCGACACATTGACTTCATCGTAATGCTTAATGTATAGCCGATGACCTGGGAAATAGGAGTCTATTACAGAGACGCTAAAATTCAACGGTCTACAGAAAATCTCATAACCCTCGCAAGAGGTGAATGTCAGTCCATTTTTTAACACCCAATCGTGTAAATGATAATTAAAGTTGACTCCCGATAGCCAGAAGTTGGTCGAGGTGAAGTATCCGGCATAATTTGTCATTGAAAGAACATATTTGCTAATTTTATACTGGTACTCGCTCAATAACCCTGTGGATACAAAAGTCCCAGCGGTACATAAATCAAGAGAGCCACCTGCTCCTGCCCTAACTGTCGGCGTAAGAGACCACTCATGAGTCACAGGCACACGCAATCCAAAACCCAATGAACCAAAAAACGAAGAAGCACCCCCGTTTCGATTATAGGTAAATGGAGCGTCGAGAACTAATGCCCAATCATGATTTGGAGAATATGAATAACGCAATGGAAGGGTAACAATCGTTGTATCATAGCTTTTTGAGAAAGCACGTCCGGCATGTACCCCCGCTTGAAATTGATGGACTATGGGCTGAGCACTCCAACTACAATCACAACCGCTTAAGGGGGTCAATCGCCCCATTAAATAATCAGCTTGAGCCATCTGAGACATCAAACTGTTTGGATTCCCCGCTATAGGGTCAATAGGCGAATATTTCGCGTAAGCCCTTAATAAGTGAGTTTTATCCCCTCCATCACGCAAAAACTCTTTAAAGAGTTGGATGCTTTCATCTCGTGTTGCACCTAAAAATGTTTCCGTCGTTCCCGTTTGGGGAATGTGAACCACTAATGTCGTGGAATCAGCCGCAAAGAAGGTCAACGCCTTAACACCTCGTAAATCAAAACCTATCGCAACAGCCGAAGTCGGTGTATACGTTGGAATAAGCAATTCCAGACCGGTTGTTTTTAAGTCACTTGACAAATCATTTAAATTTGGAGCACTAACCGTTGCACTTACCGCACCATCCGCAATGATCGCGTGATAAGGCTGATAGGCTTGAAGACACGTCCCCTGCAAAAAAACAATAGACGCACAAATTAATTTTGACAGTTTTTTCATCAATTCCCTCTATTTGACTGGTTGATTCAGGTCTCTCTTGAGCTACTATTTGTAGACCTTGTAGCACAAAAAAGAGATGCTATCAACATAAAATTTGCAGTCGGGATCAAGGACACTTCCCCTTCAACAGTTTAACAAAACACCAACACACTAAATTATTTTATTGATTTGTAATGCAAAAATAGCTTAAAATTATATTAAACAATATTAACAAATGGATACATAATGTCTAATTTGTTTGACAACGCATCTAACTTATATAATAACCTATCCAACTTCAAAGATGGCGTGGATTTTGCATCCAATCTGCATAATGCCGCTCAGGAAAACCTCGCAAAGCACCCTTATAAACATTTGGTTGAAACATTGAGTCTTAAAATGAACGATCCCGCAACGTCTCCTGCTGAAAAAATCGAGTTGGCAAAAAAAATCGCAGAAATTGAAAGCAGGGGCGCCTCTCAAGTAAAAAAAATGCATTTATACCAGGCCGCATCCATAGTAGCCAAGAAAGCAAGTTATGAATTATTTGGTCCTTTAGGGGTAGGTATTTGCACTTTTGGATTACGCCATTATGACAAAGAATTTTCAGAAGAAAAATCCGTACAAGAAGCTAGAACGGTTGGCGGAAGGCGCGTCAGCAAAAAAAACAAACGTCCAAAAAAGGAAAAAACAGTGCTCTCAGTAGCCAATAAAGTATTAAATATTAGTAATATAAAAAAAGAATTAACGGCGCGCATATCAGATCTTTCCTCTTACGCCTTTAGCTACTTAGATAATATTTCTGGATAACACACCCGAGAGTAGCGTTCTTCGGCAGAAGGATGATCTGCGTCCGCAGAAGCCAAAAATGCGGAATCATGGCGCTGGAGTCCAAGTGCTTTTGCTGTCTCTTCCGCAATAAAAGCCTTTTTAAAGAAACTTTTCGCTCCGGCTATAGCCCTTTCATCCCCATCACATGCAGCCCTATCCGCCTGAGTCTCCTGATAGCGTTCATAGGTTTTCATAGGAATTTTCAATGCTGCTAAGTATAAAAACGTCAGAAACAAAGCCCCAGTAGTAGAAAATAAGGCATCCCCCTCACCCCATAGACAAATTAGAGCCAGAAGATAGACTGCCGAAGCCGTAATAATCAGACCCGCGCGCTTTTGCTGATCGTGACCGACTAAGTGACCCTTGATTTCATGTTTGAATAAAAAATAGATTTCATCATCATTTAAAACAGGGTAACAGTGCCGGTGTAACCCATCAAATATTCTTAATTCACGCTCTGATTTTAAACTAATTTGGCGCTTTATCTCTGCCGGATCATCAGAAAAACTAGCTATATCTGCATAATACGCATCTAAAAAAGGTTTTTCGCTCTTTTTTTTAGATGGAGTTGCCAGTTCAAGCAATTGATGTTCAATGCTTATAACCCCTTTTCTATCATTTCCCATGCAAAACATCGGCATATCGCAAGACTTATGACAAACTAACTCAATCTTACGCGCATCTAATCCTACTTTTTGACACACCACACCCTTCAATTTCTCAAAAGTACGCAGAACGACCAGTTCTTGCGGTTTAAGCTGCACACGACACCACATTTTCTTAGCTTTTTCCGGATAAAATGCCGTCAAACCCGATCGACAAACTTGAGAAGCGGCGACTGTACAGCCTGAGGCCATTATTCCTGATTGTATTGCTTGCATGATCACTCTTTATGTTGATATTGAGAAACGTTTAGTTCTGAGCTACTGTCTGCTACAGGAGACTCATTTTTACAAATATGTACACTTTCATTTAGACACTTTACAATCTATTAGGTGCACCACAGTATTCGAATGCATGGTTTTGAGGCTGAGGTGCCTGTACAGGTGGAGCTGCAGGAGCAGGTGGCTTATCAGTGATACTAAGGAGAAAAATCCCAGTCATATAAGCAGAATAAATACCAGCCACCAACACTGTCATAGTTGCGTGAGCAATTGTTCCAGTGGCAATAATCGTCACTGCACCAATTAAGTTTGCAAGCCCCTTAGCTGCAATGAATGCACCACCTGCGGATACTAAAACTCCTAATCCAGCCACTGTAGCGCCCAAAACTCCAATAACCACGTAGTTAAGTACTGATGAATCAGGTTGCAAAAGTTTCTCTATCTTTCGTCCTAGCCATAATCCACATTTCACACCTCCTATAGCTACTAAAGTCCCAGCAGCAGCAGCTGAAATTGACCCACTAATGACAAATGCGGCGTCGCCAATATTAGACATGTCTCACCTCTTTATCTTGATTTTTACAGATAATTAAACCCACTTTAATGACGTGGAAAGCAAAAAGAACAGCAGAACCCAGTGCCATTAACAGAATAATATCAACATCAACATGGGTAGAACCTTTCGCAACTCTATAAAGAGCAACAGTGCCATATAATGCGCCAGCAGATGCAGAAATCGCTGCTACTAATGACCCTAAAGCTCCCAATGCAATGGCTGTACATTTCAATGCTTTAATACCGATGCGCTTAAATGCTGATGAACCCTTTTGCAAAAGGCGATCATCCACCTTTCGTCCTAACCATAACCCAAGTTTAGCACTACCTAGAACCAGTTTATGACTAACCAGAGCCACAGCAGCTCCAGCCACTAAAACTTCTTCATAGCTTGACCTTTCTATTAAATGTTCTAACCTATCTAACATATGTAACATGTACGACCCCTAAAATAAATTAATAATAAACGGGATGGTATCATAACACAGCATTATTAACAACTATAATTTACAATCGTTAACTAACAAATTAATTTTATTATAAAAAAATTGGAGATAAGGGGTGATAGTTCCGATACCCCATGGATGAGACCATTGCAAAAGTCGTAATAAGCCGAAGGATTCCGAATGCGAAGCATTTTTGGAGCAGCCAAGTAACCGGTTACTTGGCTGCTCCTGAAAAGCTGGATTGGAGTCTGGATTGACAACGAGCATTGGGGTCAGGACCGACAATGTTGACAATCTTTAAGAACGCTCTTTATTGA
>Ga0207102_1078_pt1 | contig 16562 bp, 15 predicted proteins | sample Alteio_BWMinHeat_80_FD_153573 | JGI IMG/M metagenome (GOLD analysis project Ga0207102, IMG submission 153573) | Enriched cells from forest soil in Barre Woods Harvard Forest LTER site, Petersham, Massachusetts, United States -... | ecosystem: Environmental > Terrestrial > Soil > Temperate forest >... | reverse complement strand
CCTCTGTGCGATTGAAGGGCGTCGGGTACGTTTTTGCCTTCGCCGCTGGAATCAAATCATAGGGATACGCGCGCGGCATCTCTTCGGGGCGCTTCGTTTTCTTGATCAAGTGGCTGTCGAAGCCGTAGTACAGCGATTTCCCTTGGGGGAAGCGCTCGAAGCTCGTCGAGTTCGTGAGCGGCACGATGTCGAACTGATCAAACGCGCCATCGGGAGCGAGGAGCTGTTTCTGAAATAAATTATTGGGGTCGGTATTCTGAACAGGGATGTAGGAAGCGGTTACGAACGGCGAAATCTGGTGCTCAATCTTGGAGATTTTCTCGCCGTCATAGTTGTAAACCCGTTCGAACACCGTGCTTACGTCAACTCGGGTACGCCAGTAGCTGAAAGTCGTACTGGGATTGGTCACGTTAGGGGGAGGTAAGGAAAAGTTGTAGTGAAAGGTGTTGTACTGAATCGAGGGCACTACGCCGAAATAGCGTCCGATCGAAAAAGGCATCGAAATTTCGGGAGACAATATCGTGCGCTGCCCCTCCCGGATTTTTTCGGGATTGAAATTATTGGGATCGAAGTTGGGGTCGAAAATCCCGTTGCCATTCTTGTCGAAGAAGGCGCCGTTATGCCGGGTAAAGTTATCGTAGCGGCTGTAAACGTTTCCGAGCAGCGGCCCCGCAATTCGTCGCTCCTTGATTCCCGCGTGAATCGTGGGCTGCGCCTGCACAACGCCGGTGTCGAAGTGATTGGGATCGTCGTAAATCAAGCTCGAGTAGCGGCGCGCCTCCATGCTCACAAAGAAGTCGTCGAAGGCGGATTGCGCCACCACATTGGATTCGAGAGCGGGCCGGCTCTGGTAGTTGATGTCTTCCGGAAAATCGTAGGTATAGTCGCGATCCTTGGTGCCTAAGAATCTCCAGCGCATCCCGAAATGGGGATCAAAGGGCCATTCGTTTTTCGTCACCACCGCCCCGCGATTGGGCTCATATTTGTACGTGCGGTCGCGTGAGTAAAATACGTCGGCCTGGCCTTCAATCCCGCGAAAACTCTTGTAGCGGTACTGCGCTTCGTAGCGGGCGCCTTGGTCGGAATAAGTTCCGGCGGCGATCGTGGCATCTTGATGTTTATCAATCGCGAGGAAAAGCGGCTGCACGAAAACGAAACCGTGGCTTGAGCTTCCTCCCACGCGGGGGAACAGAAAGCCGGTCTGCCGTTCCTTCTTCACCGGCACGATGAGGTACGGGATGTAGAGGGTCGGGATGTCTTTGATTTTCACGAACACGCCGTCCATGAAGGCGTAACCCTCCACCGTGAGATCCACGTTACGGGCGGCCAATTTCCAGCTTTCCGGGCAGTCTTGGCAGGTGGTGTATTCGCCTTCGGTGGTAAGGTAGTGCCCGTCCCCCACCCGGCGGATCAGCTGGCCGCGCATGGAGTAGACGTCGTTGTAGACGCGCCCGTAGAAGATCGAGCCGAAGCCCGTGTTCATGTTGAAGTGCAGCTCGGCGGCTTCCACGGTGGTTTGTTTATCCACGAACACCACGTTGCCGCGCGCTTTGATGTCTTTGGTGTTGTCGTCAACCCAGAGGTAATCGCAGGCGAGGCGCTTTCCTTCGGCGCTCACTACCACGTGCCCAAAGGCTTCCTTCACCTTCTCGCGCGAGTGCAGCAGAGTTCGGTCGGCGGTGATGTGGTAGAGGTCGGAGATGGTTTCGATGTCGAAAGAGGAAGAGGCAGCCGATGCGGGAAGAGAAAACACCAACGTGGACACGAGCGCAAAAAGCCCGATCCCGGCAAGCCGCCAGCGATGAAAGATTACCCGTCCCAATCGAACGCATTTTATCGTGTAGAAACGGGAAAACGCTAGGAATGGTTGGCGCTTGACGCGCCGCTACCGTTTGGTTTTTTTCGCGGACGCTTCGAGTTTCGCGCCGGATTTCTTCCACTGCATCATCGTGAGCAAGGAAGCCACCACGTCGGGAAGTTTTTCGCGCGGCACCACTTGGTCGATGAAGCCTTGCTGCAGCAAGAACTCAGAGGTTTGAAAACCTTCGGGCAGTTTCTGGCGGATCGTCTGCTCGATTACGCGCGGGCCCGCAAATCCGATGAGGGCTTTGGGCTCGGCGAGGATTACGTCTCCCAGCATGGCGAACGAAGCGGCCACGCCGCCGGTGGTGGGATCGGTGAGAAGCGAAATAAAGGGCAGGCCCGCTTTGCGCATCTCCATCACGTAGGCGCTGGTTTTCGCCATCTGCATTAAGGACAAAATGCTTTCCTGCATGCGCGCACCACCGGAGGCGCTCACCACGATGGCGCCGGTTTTTTCTTCGAGTGCCTTTTCCAGCTGCATGGTGATCTTCTCGCCCACCACGGAGCCCATGGAGCCGCCCATGAATTTGAATTCGAACGCGCCGATGTGCACGGGCAAGCCGCCAATGGTAGAGCGGCCGCAAACGTAGGCGTCGTTGGCGCCCATTTTCTTGATGGTAGCTTCGAGCCGATCTTTGTAGGGCTTCAGGTCGTGGAACTCGAGGGGATCGCTGGAACGCAAATCCTGCCCGTATTCTTCGAAGGCTGCGCCCTTAGTGAGGTGATCGATCCGTTCACGGGCGCTCATGCGAAAGTGATGGTTGCACTGTACGCAGATATAGTTGTTCTCGTGCAGCGTTTTGGTTTCCATCACCTCGCCGCAATCGGTGCACTTGAACCACATGCCTTCCGGCACGCGCGTAGTGCGATCGTCTTTATTCGCCTTTTCCTTGATGCCGGGTGTTTTGATTTCTTTGAAAGTAGACACGCGCTCTCCTAGGGCTTCTATGGCGGCTAGTCTAGCGCCGACAAGCTCAGAAAGTGAAGCGCTGATTTTCCTTAATGAGCTTAAGCTTCGGAAGTTGCAGCGCTTTTATCTCTCGATGCAGGTCTTTGATGTACTCCGGCTTGAGATGGTAAATCAAGAGCGGTACGTCTTTTTTCAGCTTTCCGAGCTCTTCCTGAAACATGCCGGGCGTGAAATGCCCTGCGGCGAGAGCGATCTTGGTCATGCGATTGGGGAAAGCAATTTCGGTGAACACGGCCTTGAGCTTGGGCTCTTTGTTGGCCTCTTCCCAGAGAAGTTCAGTCGGGCCCGTATCTCCCGTGATCACGATCGAGCTTTTTTCTTTGTCTTTGATGATGAAGCCGATGGCGGGCACGGGATGATGCACTGGGTATATATTCACGCCGATCGCGCCGATGTGCACGAAGTTCTCGATCGGGCGGTATTGCAGAATCGGGCAATGGCCATTGGTAATGTTCGTAAAATCCGGCCAGATCTTGTTGTTGAAGAGATGCTTTCGCAGGAGATCGAGAATCTCGAAAGTGGAAATTAGCTCGATGGGGCGGCGGCGGAAAGCGAACACGTTATCCGCCAGAAAGCAGATGTCTTTCACGTGGTCGAGGTGGGTATGGCTGATAAAGATATAGTCGATATCGCGCTGCTCTTTGAGGGTGAGCGCAGACGCGGCCGAGCCGGCATCGATCAGGATGTTCTTGTTGAGAAGGAAAGAGGTGGTTTGAAAACCCGGGGCCACTCCACCGTCGGCTCCGAGTACGCGCAATTTCACGGCGCTGTCCCGCTCTTTGGTCTGCTCTCTTGCTGCACTGAACCCATTCTATCCAGTGTAAAAGCTCTGACAAAGCCGTCAACGACTTTCTCGCAGAACTGGGTTCCGCGATGTCGCATAATTTCGTCATACGCGCATTGAGCGCCCAAAGCTTTTCGGTAGGGTCGGTCGGAGGTCATGGCGTCGAAGGTATCGGCCACCGCGATGATCCGGGCGAGCAACGGAATTTGTTCACCACTCAAGCCGAGCGGATAACCGAGCCCGTCTACGCGTTCGTGGTGGAGCAAAAGACCTTCCGTAACCCTTCGTAAAGCAGGTACGCCGGAGAGCATCTCCCAGCCAAGGCGCGGGTGCTGTTTCATGTGCTCCCATTCGTCGGCGGTTAGGGCGGCATTCTTCTTGAGCACCGCTTCGTGAATCCAAAGCTTCCCGAGGTCGTGGAGCACGGCCGCGAGGCGAACCTCGTGAATTTCGAGCTCCGAGAGCCCCAAGCAGCGTGCAATCTGCTCCGCCAGCCGGCACACCCGCAACAGGTGCGCACTCGTGCACGGATCTTTAGCCTCGATCGCTTCGGTGAGGCCTCTTACATGTTGCTCCAGCCGCTGGGCATCCCACTCGGCCGCGTTTGCCATCCTTGGCAACGTTTCCATATAACCCTACTCCTTGGGGACTACTTCGAACTAAGACGCCAAACACCCTTCCATTCTTCGGGCTCCACGAGGCGGAAATCGCGGATTCGATCAATGAAAACTTGCGATGGCCCGTCCCCAGGCTTGAGCGAGAGGCAGGCGCCGAAAGCGCTCTCGGCGTCGTCCCACTCTCCGGCCTGATAGTGGCTGAGACCGGTACGGAACGCGTGAACCCACTCGGGCTCGCGTTCCTCTTTTTGGGAAACGAGTTCGAGAATATCCACCGAATCCTCTTTCCCCTTAACCTGCACGCGATCGAGAGGACGGAAGAGAAAACCATTTCCCGCCGCCCCGGCGGTGGCGGCGCTCACCAACACGCTGGTGCCATAAACGGTGTTCACGCCTTCAAGGCGTGAACCGAGGTTCACATTATCTCCCATCACGGTGTAGGAGAAAACCTGGTCGCTTCCCATGTTACCCACGGCCACAACGCCCGTGTGCACGCCGATGCGGCTCTCGATGGTGATCCCGTGCTTGAGCTTCCACTCGTGGTTGATCCGCGCGAGCTCGCTTCGCATTTCGATCGCGGTGAGGCACGCGAGGCGTGCGTGATCGGGAATCTCGAGGGGCGCGCCCCAGAAGCACATCAGGCCGTCGCCCATGTACTTATCGAGGGTGCCCTTGTTACGCAGGAGAATGTTCGTCATCCGCGTGAAGTATTCGTTGAGCAGCTGGGTTACGAAGCTGGCGTCCATGTGCTCGCTGAGCTTGGTGAACTCCACCAGATCCACGAACATGAGAGTGAGCTCCTTCTTTTGCCCGCCCAAGCGGAGCTTAGTTTGGTCTTTGAGAATCTCTTCCACCACCGCGCCGGATACGTAACGGGAGAAAGCGGCGCGAACCACTTTCTTCTCGCGCTCCTCGGTGAAATACCGGTAAAGCACCCCAGTGAAGAAAACACTCAGGCAGGAAACGCTCGGCAAAATCGAAGGCGCGATCACGCCGTTGTTGAAACAGGCGAACTGCGCGAGCAGCTGCGTGCCCACCACGGAGGCCACCGTTACGAGGAACGAAGCCAGCGGGTGAAAGCGGTAAACAGCCCAGGACACAAGCAGGCTGAAGCAAATCACGAAGAGGTAGCCGAAGAGGAAGAAGCGCTGGTCTTTGAGCAGGAAGGTTCCTTCCAGCACATTGCTCGCCATCGTGGCGTGGGCTTCTACTCCCGGGTAGGCGGCGGAGAGCGGCGTGGCCCGTAGATCTTTGAGGCCCTGCGCGGTGGCGCCCACGAAGATGATTTTGCCCCCTACTTGCTCCGAGAGCTGCGCGGGGCTGAGGCGGTCTTTCACGATGTCGGAAAATTCTATGTAGGGAAACGTGCGGTCGGATCCGTAGTAGCGGAGGCGGAAAGTGCCATCGACGTAGAGCGGAAAGTGAAGCTGGCCGGGCACGGTGTCGCCGCTCGGATCGCGGGTAACTCCGCGCACGGTGAGGGCGCCCTCCCCGTCAATGATCGGCTCCTCGCCGTAGTATGCCGCAATCGCGCGCAACGCGAGGGAGCCGAAGATCCGGCCTTCATACTCGAGCACCGCGGGGATGGAGCGAATGATGGAGTCGCTGTCGATTTCCGGATTGATGTGGCCCACCGAGCTCGCCTTGTTGAGCGACCGCATGATCTCCGCGATGGAAAGTACCGGCATGCGTCCCGAGTAGGAGTTGAGCACGCTCGGATCCATGAAGGATTTGCGGTACATCCCGTAGCCGAAAAGCAGGCTCTTGATTTCGTCGGTCACGGCCACGTCTTCGTGGGCATCGGTAAGGGTAAAGCCGAGCACCACGGGAAGCTTGGTGGCGTGGAGGGCGGTGGCGAAATCTTCATCCGCGTCGATCTCGAAGATCCGCGAGTCGATTTGTTTTACGGCGCGCGAATCGAAACCCTCGGTTTGTTCGATCTCGTGGCGCAGACTGCGCAGCTGCGTGAGCATGTCGATGCGGGCATCGTGCTCGGGGAACGCGGCGTCGAAGGCCACCACTTTAGCTCCGGCCTTTTCCAGGCGCTCGATGAGCTGGCGGTAAATAGTACGGGTGAAAGGGAACTGGCCGAGGTCTTTCAGAGATCGCTCGCCGATTTCCACCACCGCCACGTGGGGGCTGATCTTGCCCTTCGCGATGGAACGCAAGTGAAGGTCGTAGTCTACGCGCTCGAGCCAGGTGAAGAGGGTCATGCGAGATTCGATCGACTGGCGAAGCGCGCGGCGGCCGGCCATGAACGACTCTGATGCCCCAGCGGCGTCGGAATGGTCTTCCACGAGCACGTACACGAAGTGCTGGAATGCGATCGGCAGCGAGAAAAGGAGAATCAGGCTGATTGTGATGAAACGAGGCGAAATTTTCAGCATCCGTGCTCCCGTTGCCGGCGCCCTGAATCCGTGGGCACCTCTAAATTGTAGGGCTATTTCTCCAGGCTTTCCAGGGAGAGCTTATAAGCCTCGTTTTTCCTCATGCCATGGCTCATGGCCGCTCTGAGAAGTGCTTTCTGGGGTGCCCCAAGGGCCGCCAATTCTTTGACGAGCGCGCCGATTTCTTCCGCGCTCAGACCCGCCTTATCGGTGGGCGGCGGAAGCAGGATCGCGAGCGCATATTCTCCGCGCGGCTCCTCCGTTCCAATCGCCGCCAACACCTCGGCGCAGGTTCCCCGCGTGATCGTTTCGAAACGCTTCGTGAGCTCGCGGCCTACGATGAGATTCGCCTCCGGAAAGCGCTCCGCGAGAAATGCCAAGGCGCCTTGAATCCGGTGCGGGCTCTCGAAGAAAAGCTGCAATCCTCCTGCGGCCGCGGCCGCTATTCCCCAGGCTTCGCGCTCTTTTTTCTCGCGCGGGAAAAAACCCTGAAACGTGAAAGAGCTCTCGGAAAAGCCGCCCACGCTCAGGAGCGCCAGCGGCGCCGAGGCGCCAGGTATCGGGTAAACCGGGATATTCGCGGCCACGCAGGCTTTCACCAGCTCGGCTCCCGGATCGCAAAGCCCCGGTGTGCCGGCATCGGAAACATAGGCGCCCGTGCCGCCGTTCGCCAGGCTCGTGACCAGCTCGTCCACCCGCGCGCGGGTGGAATGCTCGTGGAGCGAGTGAAGGGTGGCGTTCACGCCATAGTGATCCAGGAGCTTACGCGTTTCCCGTGTATCTTCGGCCGCGACCCAATTCGCCTCGCGGAGCACGCGAAGGGCGCGAAATCCTAGGTCTTCTAAATTCCCGATCGGGGTGGCTACCACGTAGAGACCGTGTGCCAGTGGTTGTGCTTGGCCTTTCATGAGTTCCTCCCTTATACTTTTCTTAGCGGCGCGAGGCAATCGCGTCTTGCCGAATGACAACCATGGAGGGATTCATGTCATTACGAGCCAGTCTTGTGAATCAAGGGGACATCACCGTAATCGCTCTCGAGGGGAAACTGGATTTCGAAAACCAGGACGTTCTCCGCGAAAGCATTATTACGCTCACCCGCCAGGGTAAGCGCGTGGTGGTAGACATGGAAGGACTGAACTTCGTGGGCTCCAGCGGCATCACGCACTTCATTCGTTCCCTCTACGAGCTGCAGGAGCGTGGCATGGCGGTGCCGCACCTCTGCAACGTAAAGAGCGAGTTCAAGAAAATCATTTCCGCCTACGACGTGAACCGCGAATTCGCGATCCACGAAACGCGCGAGGCGGCCGTTACCGGCTTCTTCCGCGCGGGCATCACCGAGAGCCACTAGGCTCCCCTTCTCTTCACTCAAGCCCGTGGCAAAAGCCGCGGGCTTTTTTGTGCCCGTCCTTCCCGGTGAAGCCTTCGCTGGGTGCAAACTTTTTTGCGCCTGTCCAGTGAATCGCCGCCCCCGTCTCCTTTTGGAAACCCTTTTGAAGGCCTAATTTCAGACTCTTGCGCGAGGCATGGATGCTGCACTTTCAATCGCATGCGCGCAAAGTCCATCTTTTACTGCTGGCTGCTAGCCACCTTCGCAGGCCCCGCGGCATACGCCGACGACCTCCCGGTCAATCTCACTCTTTCTACCGATCAAGACACCATCGTCTCCGCTTCGTCTTTTTTGACCCACCCGAAGGTAACGCTGAAAGGCGGTCCGGCGACGATCTCCACGCAAAGTCAAGGCACGCTATTCAGTTCCACTTTTCGGCTGGTGACTTCGGACAAGAACGCGATCGACTTCAAGGCTCCCAAAAAAACTTACGTAACTCCCGGCCCCGGACAAACGCTCGCCATTTCGGTTCCCGCCTCTGCCACGGGTCAGAACATGGGGCTGCAGGGCGCCCAGACCGAGCGCAAAATCGAGACCTGGCAGGAGATCCAGCGGCATGGATGCAGCTACCGAAAATATACTTATAGCTGCGGATACCACTCGTCATATGGATCCGGACCAAAATTTGAATGCGGCAATGGCTACGTAACTGAATACGACAAGAAAGACGTTATCGTCACCATGCTCAAAGTAGAAAAGAGCTTCAGCGGCGCTCTGGTATCCGCCGACGGCAACACGATGGCGACCATCGACGGGCTGCCTTCGTACGCGGAGTTACAAACGAACGAGGAATCTGCTTCCGATTGCGGAGGCAAAGCGACCGATTCCGTTCGAGCGAAGCTCAAGCCCCATGTTTCTCTCGTAAATGAGCCGGTCTCCGCGGAACGGGGGCAACCGGCGGATGTGACACCACATCCGGATGACGGTGCCGCGAGAGCGGAGTAGACGCGACTTACGTTTAGTAAACGAACGTAGCTGCGAAGCCCGCCAACGACGCACCTTGACCGTACTCGAGCTGATACGAGTGGCAAGAAGCGGAACGCGCGATTACTTTACGTGCGCCCTTTACGTAAACGGCGGTTTCCACCACGGGAGCATCGGAACAATCGGGCATGCCCTTGTTTTGGTCGATCAGCGGAGCTTTGGTGTCCACGAAATTCACCTGATCCTCGATCAGCTTCATTCCTTCCGAAGAGAGCGAACCGAGGTCCACCACTTTCTTCGTGTGGTCTTTGAACGAAAAGATTTCCACGGCCATTTTGCCGTCGTCGGTGAGGGTAAATTTATGGCTCTTGGGGTCGGGGGTGAAGCCGGCGCTCTGAGACGATTCCAGCACTACGGCGGGCGCGGCTTGGGCGAGGGGGGCCAGGGAGAGGAGAAGGATGGTGATGAAAAGTTTCATAGGGGCTCCTTGTTAAAATTCTACGCCCTTCTAACTGATTTGGCACCGCGCATCCATAGGCCCTCAGGCAATACTGGTTTCAAACCTGGTTTCGTGATGTAAAAACAGGCGTGGAAATCAGCCGCATACTCGAGCTAGACGAACAATTGGCCAACCAAATCGCCGCGGGCGAAGTGGTGGAAAGGCCCGGCTCCGCGCTGAAAGAGCTCGTGGAGAACTCCCTCGATGCCGGCGCCACGTCTATCACCGTGAAAATCGCGGAAGGCGGCGTGAAGCTGCTCGAAGTGGCCGATAACGGAAGCGGAATACACGCTGACGATTTCCACCTCGCCCTCGGCCGCCACGCCACCAGCAAAATCCGCAGCACCCAAGACCTCTTCTCCATTCGCTCCTGGGGTTTCCGCGGCGAAGCCCTCGCATCGATCGGGGCGGTTTCGCGTCTTACGCTTAGCTCCCGCGCCACCGACGCCGCGCGCGGCCGCGAACTGGTAACCGAAGGCGGCGCCCCCCGCGGCGACAAAGAAATCGCCCGCCCGGTGGGCACCACGGTGCGCGTGGAAGATCTTTTCTTCAATACGCCCGCCCGCCGCAAATTTCTCAAATCGCAGGGAGCGGAAACTTCCCATTGCTGGCAAACGCTTCATCGCCTGGCGCTCGGCAGCCCAAGCGTGGCCTTCGAAGCCTGGCAAGACGGGGAAAAAATCTTCCACTACCCGCCCTGCGAAACCGCGCAGGAGCGCGTGGCGCAAGTGTTCCGCGAAGCCTGGGGACTAAAACTCGAGAGCGTCGATCTGAAAGAACTTCGCGCCAGCTCGAGCCCGCTAGAAATGCAGGGCTGGGTGCTCCCTTCGAAACATTTCATTCCTTCTTCCCGCGGAATCCTCACTTTCGTGAACGGCCGCTCCGTGAAAGATAAACTGCTCCAGCAGGCGATCCTGGCGGCGGCTAAAGAAGTATTGTTTGGGCGCCTCTACCCCCAGCTCGTGCTGCACCTCAACGCCCCGCCCGATTGGGTGGATGTGAACGTGCACCCCGCAAAATCCGAAGTGCGCTTCCGCGAGCCCGGCCACGTGTTCGGCTTCGTGCGAAAGCACCTGGAGCGCATCCTGGCCGACGATCGCCGTGGCTCGGTGGAGATGGAAGCCGCGCCGCCAGCGTTGTTTCCCGCCGCCACCCTGGCCGATCTGCTGCTCCCCATGCCGGAAACCTCCGTGCACTACCGCCAGAAGGGCGCGGGCGTGGTGGAACCGGGCACGCCGCCGGATCTCATTCCGGGCGCGCTTCATCAGCCACCGCCGCCGGTCTATTCCGGTCCCCAGTTCTTGGGCACGCTTCGTAACACGTACCTCGTTTGCCAGGATGAAGAGGGCCTCATCCTCGTAGACCAGCACGCCGCCCACGAGCGCGTAACGTACGAACGCCTCAAAGCGAGCCGGCTTACGGGCTCGGGCTCTTCCCCCCTGCTGATCTCGCTCCAGGTAGAACTTCCGCGTTCCACGCTCGATCGCATCGAAGCCTACCTGCCCCGCCTCTCCGCGCTCGGGCTAGTTCTGGAACGAACGGGCCCTACCCTCGTGGCGATTCGCGAACTGCCCAACCTGTTACTCAAGCGCGATGGATCCTGCGTGCTCCCGGCCGGTGAATTGCTGCGCAAGATTGCCGGAGATTTTGAAGATCACGAGCCCGGCGAAGGATTGGAGAGCCGCCTCAAAGAGCTGCTGCTCCACGAGCTGGCCACCATGAGCTGCCACGGCTCGGTTCGCGCCGGCCAAACCCTCTCCCCCTATGAGGCCCAGTCCCTGCTCGCGCAGATGAGCGCCACGGATTTTTCCGGCCACTGCCCGCACGGGCGCCCCACCACCCTTCGCTTCAAGTGGGGCGAGATCGAACGCCTGTTCAAGCGCACCGTATGAATAATTCGGTAATCGTGATCGCGGGCGCCACCGCCTCGGGCAAAAGTGCCCTGGCGTTGCAGCTCGCGCGCGCCATGCGCACCAAAGGCCGCGAGTGCGAAATCCTCTGCGCCGACTCCGTCACCGTTTACCGGGGCTTCGACGTGGGCTCGGCCAAGCCGCCCGCCGCCGAGCGCGCCGAGTTCCGCCACCACCTCCTCGACGTAGCCGATCCGCGGGAAGAATTCACCGCCGGAGATTTTGTGAGGCTCTCGATCCCTGCGATCGCCGGAATTCACGTGCGAGGCGCCACGGCGCTTCTTGTGGGGGGAACCGGCTTTTACCTTCGCGCGTTGCTGCGCGGGATGGCTTCGAACGAAGAAGAAGACTCGGAGAGCGCCCGAGCCATCAAGGCCGAGCTAACGGCGCGCGCGGCAACAGAGGGATTCGCCGCCCTCCACGCCGAAGTGATCCGACTGGATCCGGGATCCGCCCCCACCGTTCACCCCAACGATCATTACCGCGTGATCCGGGCCCTGCAGGCGATGCGTCTCTACGGCAAACCCTGGAGCGAGCTGAACAAGCATGCCCGTTCCACGTCGTGGCGCTTTCCCGGAACCCGCTTTTTCGCGCTCGAGGTGGATCGCGATGCGCTGGCCGCGAAAATTGAGACCCGTACTCGCGCCATGCTGGAGGGCGGTCTGATGAGGGAAGTGGAAGCCCTTCTCGCGAGTGGCGTGCCCGCGCAGGCAAAACCCTTCAGCACTATCGGCTACAAAGAATGCATGGAAACTCTCGCGGGACTCCACCCCGCATCCACCCTGGTGGAGCGGATCGCCCAGAGCACCCGCAAGCTGGCCAAGAGCCAACGCACGTGGTTTCGCGGAGAAGCTGGCGTAGAATGGCTACTTCCGGACTTCTGGGAAAATCTCTCGAAGATTTTTTTTGACGCAAGCGCTGCGGACGAGTGACATTTCCTTACATGTGCGTATGGGCCGAATCTAGCTTATGATTCCCTTCACGGAGCGCAGACCATGACCGAAAACCACCAGGAAGACGTTCGCATCATCATCATCTCCGATGGCACAGGGGAAACCGCGTCCCTCATGACTAAAGCGGCCGTGATTCAGTTCTCGGAGCGGGAAATTCACTACACCCGCTACAAGAACATCCGCACGCAGGTACAGGTCGAAGCCATTTTTGAAGACGCAGCCCAACGCCACGACCTGATCGTATATACCCTCGTAGCGCCCGAGCTTCGTAAAGCCACGCAGGAGCTGGCCGCCAAATACGGTATTCCCGCGATCGATCTGCTCGGCCCCCTACTTAACCACATGGCTGCTTTCTTCGAGAGCAAGCCCAAAGACCAGCCCGGCCTCACGCACGCGGTAAACGAAAATTATTTCAAGCGAATCGCCGCCATGGAATACACCATCTTCCACGACGACGGCAAAGTGATGGACGGCATCCAGGAAGCCGACATCGTGATCTTGGGCATCTCGCGAACGAGCAAAACACCGCTTTCCATGTACCTCTCCATGCAGGGCTACAAAGTTCTCAACATCCCGCTCGTGCGCGGTATCCCCGTGCCCAAAGAAGTGTTCGAAGTGGATCCCAACAAAATTGTGTGCCTCACAATTCAGGCCGAAGTGCTCCACACGATCCGCAAAGCCCGTCTCGACCGCCTCGGAAAAGATCCCCGCGATCACCGGAACGAGAGCTACGCGAGTATGGAACACATCATGGAAGACATCGAATACGCCACCGCGCTCTTTAAGCAGAACCGCAAGTGGCCCGTGTTCGACGTGAGCGGCAAAGCGCTCGAAGAAACTGCCGCAGAAGTGATCCGGATCGTGCAGACCCGGCAGAAAATCGCGGCCAAAGCAGGCAAATGAAGAGCGCGCGCCGCTCCCCCGATCGCCCCGTTTGTTTTTTCGGGAAGGTAACCTTTGATTTCTTCAACAACGACGATGAAGACTTCAAACAACGCACCCTAAAATCGCTCGCCAAAGAAGTGCGGAAAGAAATAAATATTTCCTGTATTCAGATAGAGGAAGGCGAAGTAGCGAATCCCGAGCGAGGCACGCTGGTGATCGCCGGCGTGGCGCCGCGCCCTGAACAAGGCAAGAGCGTGTTAGACAAAGCCATGGCTTTCCTCGACGGAAAAGCCCCGGCCCGCATTGTGTTGGAAGATTTTGAGGAAGCCGAAATCCCCTGATTTTTGCGGCGCATTCGGGTTAGAATAAGCTCCTATGAAAGTTAGCTCAAACCAGGCCATCGAGCTTGAAGACCTGTACGGTGCCCACAACTATCACCCCATTCCGGTAGTGCTCTCGCGGGGCGAGGGTGTTTTCCTTTGGGATCCCGAAGGAAAACGTTACTTCGATTTCCTCGCCGCCTACTCCGCCGTAAATCAGGGCCACTGCCACCCGAAAATTCTCGCCGCTCTCGAGCGCCAGGCGCGCGCCCTCACTCTCACGTCGCGCGCGTTTTACAACGACCAGCTCGGCCCTTACGCCAAATTCATCACGGAATATTTCGGCTACGAGCGGGTGCTGCCCATGAACACGGGCGTGGAAGGCGGGGAAACTGCGCTTAAGCTCGCGCGCCGCTGGGGTTACGTAAAAAAAGGCATCCCCGACGACCAAGCCAAGATCATTTTCGTGCGCGGAAATTTCTGGGGGCGCACGCTGGCGGCAATTTCCTCGTCTACCGATCCGAGCTCTAAAAAAGGCTTCGGCCCCTACATGCCCGGCTTTTCGCTGGTAGACTACGACGATGTAGCCGCCTTGGAGAGCGCCCTCTCGGATAAAAACGTGGCCGGATTCATGTTCGAACCGATTCAGGGCGAAGCCGGCGTAGTGATCCCCCGGAGCGGCTACCTGAAAAGCGTGCGCGAGCTCTGCACTAAATACAAAGTATTGATGATTGCCGACGAAGTGCAAACCGGCTTAGGCCGCACCGGCAAACTCCTCGCCTGCGACCACGAAGGCGTGCGCCCCGATATCCTGATCCTCGGCAAGGCCCTCTCGGGCGGTGTGCTGCCGGTTTCGGCCGTGCTGGCCGACGACGAAATCATGCTCAACATCAAGCCCGGAGAACACGGATCCACTTACGGCGGAAATCCCCTCGCGTGCGCCGTGGGAATGGCGGCGCTGGAAGTTCTTCGCGACGAGAAGCTCCCCGAAAATGCCGCCCGCATGGGTGAGCTCTTCCGCTCGGAGATGAAGCGCTTGAAGCAGTCCTGGGTGCAGTCCGTGCGCGGGCGAGGCCTCATGAACGCCATCGTGATCGACCCGAAGGGCCCCGTGAAAGCTTGGGACCTCTGCCTCAAATTGCGAGACAACGGCCTGCTCGCCAAGCCCACCCACGACCATATCATCCGGCTCGCCCCGCCGCTCGTGATCACCGAGTCCCAGATGAAAGAATGTTGCGACATCATCGTGCGCACTTTTGAGGAGATGCGATGAGAGTCGCGCTCGCCCTAGCGCTCGTGCTCATTACCGGCTGCACTTCTCACGGCTCTGCCGTGATGGCCCCGGTGGAAAACCAGCTCGACGGGCGCCCGGCCATCATCGTGATTCCCGGCTTCTACGGTTCCGCCCTGAAGTCGAAGAATACCGGACGGCGCGTTTTCCTCACGGCCTGGGAAGCTTACTTCGGCGATGAATCGCTGAGCCTTTTCCAGAGTGAGCTCGGCACACCCCACGGCCCCGAGCTCGAAGTGGAAGGCCTCCTCGGCGCGGTGCCGGCGATTCCGGGCCTCTACGAAGTAGAAGTGTACGCTCCGCTCGTGCATCGCCTTCGCCAGCTGCGGCCCGATGCACAGGTAATTCCGTTCTCCTACGACTGGCGCGATGATCTCTCCACCGCCGCGGCCAGCCTGGATATCCTGATTCGCACCCTGCACGAAAAGAACTGCAAGCTGATCAGTCTCGTGGGCCACAGCGCGGGCGGCCTAGTGGCCGCGTACTACCTAGCGTACGGGAACCAGCCCCTCGCCACGGCCCAAATCAATTGGGCCGGTGCCCAGCAGGTGCAAAAAGCGGTATTCTTCTCCACGCCGTTTTTGGGCAGCATGGTCACCTTTCGCACCTTCGACAAGGGCTCGGGCATCGTGAGCAACAAAAAGCTCCTCCCTGCCGACGCCATGTCTTCCTTTCCTTCGATGTACGAGATGCTTCCCGGTACCGCCACGCTCCTCGACCGCAGCGGCACAAAAATGACCGTCGACCTCTTCGATCCCGAGTTCTGGAAAAAAAATCACCTGGGCCTGCTCCGGCGCACCACCCTTCCGGACTCGTTTCTCGAAGGACGCGCCAAGTTCACTTCCGATTGGCTGGCCCGAGGCCGCCACTGGAGCGACCTGGTGCAACTGGGGCACTCCACGGCCTGGCAACCCCCTGGAACCCTCAAAGTGCTCAACATCATCGGATCCGGCATCGACACCCTCGACAGCGGCTACCTCGATCCCGATGGAAAGCTCTTTTTCGACCCTAAAGATGTAAAAGCGGCCGGTCTTAAGACCGAGCCGGTATTCAACAACGGCGACGGAACCGTGACCATGACCAGCGCGTCGATCCCCGCCGCCCTCGAAGCGATTACCAAACAAGTGGTGATCGAGGGGGGGGCCCACGACACGCTTTTCCTCGACCCTGCGGCCGATAAAGAGTACAAGCAATTTCTAGAAAAGCCGCTGCCAGTAAAAAGCACCTATCGCGCTAAAAACGTAGATTAGCGGCCGACTTCTCCGAGGACCCGGATGCATAAACTCGTATTACTCCGCCATGGCGAAAGCGCCTGGAATCAGGAAAACCGTTTCACCGGCTGGACCGACGTAGACCTCACCGAAAAAGGCCGCTCGGAAGCCCGTGCCGCCGGCGCCGTGATGAAAGCGAGCGGATTCCGCTTCGACCTCGCTTTCACCTCCGTGCTCAAGCGCGCGATCCGCACCCTCTGGATCGCTACCGACGAGATGGATCTTCTCTGGGTTCCCGTGCAGAAGAGCTGGCGTCTCAACGAACGCCATTACGGCGCGCTCCAGGGCCTAAACAAATCGGAAACCGCCGCCAAATACGGCGAAGAGCAAGTTCACGTGTGGCGCCGTTCGTACGATGTTCTCCCGCCCCTCCTCGAAAATTCCGACGAGCGCCATCCCGCGCAGGATCCCCGCTACAGCGGTGTAAAAGATCTGCCGGCCGGCGAATCGCTGGAAACGTGCGTGGCGCGAATGCTGCCCTACTGGAACGACTCCATCGCC
>Ga0207102_1076_pt2 | contig 16607 bp, 17 predicted proteins | sample Alteio_BWMinHeat_80_FD_153573 | JGI IMG/M metagenome (GOLD analysis project Ga0207102, IMG submission 153573) | Enriched cells from forest soil in Barre Woods Harvard Forest LTER site, Petersham, Massachusetts, United States -... | ecosystem: Environmental > Terrestrial > Soil > Temperate forest >... | reverse complement strand
AAACTATTCCCATGGCAAATCTGACGCTGGTCTATGGCATGCGGCTGCTGCCGTCGGACGAGATTGTCTCGGTGGGCGATGCGCCAGTGGAGTTGAAGAATGGACGCACGGCGCGCGTCACCATGCACGTGCTCGAAGGCAGCAAGGAAGAGATCGAATCACAGTTGCGAAATAGCGTAGAGGCATTCTTCGATATTTATCCGGAGATCTAACTTCTGGCTCGCTTCTTTCAGCCACGTTGCGAGGTTCGTCTCTGCATTGAAGTCGTCCCAAAAAAGAGAGCTGAATCGAGGAGATTGTCCGGGCCTATTGCTTCACCCACTGATCTACCCAATCATTCACAGTCTTGTACCAAAGCCGACTGTTTTGCGGCTTGAGTACCCAGTGCCCTTCGTCGGGAAAGTAGAGCATTTTCGATGGCACCTTCAGCAACTGCAACGTGGTGAATAGCTGGAAACCCTCTGAGACGTCCAGACGATAATCGAGCTGTCCGTGCACAACCAACGTTGGCGTCTTGAACTTAGATGCTGAAAGATTCGGCGACCATTTCCTGTAGATGTCTGGATTCGTCCAGGGTGTGCCCTTGAATTCCCAGGTGTTGAACCATAGCTCCTCGGTCGTCCCGAAAGCGGACACGTCATTGAACATGCCGTCGTGCGAAACCGCGCACTTGAAGCGCGTGGTGTGGCCGAGTAGCCAATTGATCATGTAGCCGCCGTACGAAGCGCCGAGGGCGCATTCCCGCTCTTTGTCCAAGAACGAATTGGCTTTTTCCACGTAATCCAGGCCCCGCATCAGATCCACGTAGGGTTTGCCTCCCCAATCGCCATTGATTTCGTCAATGAACTTCTGTCCATACCCTGTCGAGCCGCGCGGATTGATCATCACCACAACGTATCCATTTGCCGCGAACAGTTCAGGGTTCCAGCGAAAGGACCAGTCGTCTCCCCAGGCGCCCTGCGGACCGCCGTGGATGAGAAACTTCATTGGATATTTCTGCGCTGGATTGAACCCCGGAGGTTTGAGCATAAAGCCCTGCACTTTAGTCTTGTTGGCGCCGGCGAATTCGAACGATTCCAACGGCGTCATCTCAATTTGGGAAAGCGTTGTATCGTTGAGATGACTTAGCTGCTCTGCTTGTGCTTTGCCGCTGGTAGAGACTGCAGCTTTGTAGATTTCGTTTGGAGCTTGTATGGACATGCGGCTGAAGAAGATCGTCTTGCCGTCGGGAGCGAATGCAGGCTCATCGTTGAAGCCCGCGACTGCCTGCTCCGCCTCCCCGCCACTGGCCTTTACGCGCCACAGCGGAGAGGTTCCGGCGTCTTCGGAGGCGAAGTAAATCTCTGAGGAATCCGGAGTCCAGGAGAAGGCTTCCACCCATCGATCGAAATTGCGCGTCAGATCGGTAGTGGCTCCGCTTTTTCGGTCGTAGATGAGAAGACGGAAGCGGTCACTCTCATATCCTGCTCGCGCCTGCGATCGGTAGGCGATGTAACGTCCATCGGGAGAGTACAGCGGAGTGGAATCGCTTCCCGGACTGCTGGAAATCTTTTTCGGAGTTCCTCCCGTAATGGGAACGACAAAGACATCGTTGTTCGTGCTTGTCGCTTCTACTTCGTCAATATTGCTGGTAAACGCTAGCTCCTGTCCATCGGGAGAGATAGCGTAGAGGTCCTGGCCTCCAAGGCTGAAGGGTGGGACATCGTGATCGCCCGGGGTGATGTCCGCCGGAGAGCCGCCTTCGCTGGGAACGATGAACAGGTGGCTGCGCTTGAATCGCGTGTAGCTTGACCAATGACGATAAAAAAGGCGGGTAAACACTTTGGCTTTTACCGGCGACTTGGCGAGTTCTTCATCGCGAGCTTTGTTGCAAGCATCGTCCTTACACTCGGGATAGATCTCCGAGACGAAAAGAATGTGCTTGCCGTCTCCGGCCCATTGCGCGCCGTCGGCTCCACTGGACAAAGAGGTAAGCTGGCGGGCGTTGCCGGAAGGAGTTCCCGTTTCGGAATCGAAACCTGCGATCCAGATCTGCGAACTTCCTGTGGCGCTGGACGTGTACAAAATGCTCTTGCCATCGGGGGAAAATCGCCCACGGTTCTCGCCCATTTGTCCGCTCGTGATCTCCTTCGATTCTCCGCCGGCAGCCGGAACGATCCAAAGGTGCGGCTTCTTCGTGTTTTCCTGCAGATTGACATCGATGGCGGAGAACATCACCCATCGTCCGTCAGGCGAAACCTGTGGGTCGCCAATCCGCTTGAGGGCCATCATGTCTTCAAAAGTGAACGGATGCTTCGGTGTGGCGCTCGCGACCTGTGGCGCGGGCTGAGCAAAGACAATATTCACGAAGACACACCAAAGCAGAAGCTTACGGACCATACGTTGGCCTCCTAGGCAAACTCGACAGTGTAAGACAAGAAAAGCGTTTCAGGAGGAACGTTTCGGGAATGGCGTTGCCTGAAACGCTTCTCTCTACGCTCCGGCCACTTCGCTGGGTTCCAGGATCGAGTCTTGCGCGCCGGCGAGTGGCAGCTTGATGAGTATGCAGGCTCCGGAAGGCTGCAGATTGTATGCGCTGATTTCGCCGCCATGCTGCTTGATGATCCCATAAGAGACGCTCAGACCAAGTCCCGGACCTTTCCCGGGATCTTTTGTAGTGAAAAATGGATCGAAAACGCGGTCCGGATTGCTGAATCCAGCGCCATTGTCGTTGAAGCGAATGTGCACGCTCTGTTCGTGCTGCGCCGCTTCCACCCTGATGCATCCGCCGGCAACATCCCGCAGAGCGTCGAGCGAGTTGCTCACGATGTTCAGAAAGACCTGTTTTAAGAGACCTTCATCTACGACAACTCCAGGCAAATCGGGAGCAATCTCGGTAACCACCTGCACTCCTGAGCGGCGAATTTCGTAAGCGCGCAACTTAAAAACTTCGTCGATCACGTCCCCAAGCAGGACTGTGCGGCGCTCGAATTTGGTTTGCCGCGCGAAACGCAGCAGGCTCTCGATGATCTGTTTCATTCGCAGCGCTTCCCGGCGGATAACTTCTGCGCCGCGGCGCGTGCCTTCATCGTCCGCCGAAGAAGATGAAAGCATCTCCGCATATCCCAGCACCGCAGTGAGAGGATTATTGAGCTCGTGACCGGCTCCGGCAACCAGTTTTCCCAATCCGGCAAGCTTCTCTGAGACCAACAACTGACGCTGCAAGTGGGAATTTTCGATCGAAATCGCGAGATCGGCGCTCAACATTTCGATGGCCGCTAGTTCATCCGCATTCACCCGGTTCACATCGCGGGGCTCGTCAAGCGACAGACATCCCATTAAATGACCGCTGGGAGAGCGCAACGGAACCAGGACTTTGTCGCCTGAGTTCCACGATTGTGGACTCGGATATTGGGTTTTAACCGGTAACCAGCAAACGCCGCGAAGCTGTTTCTGGTTTAGGTGGAAGGAATGCGGGCCAATTTTCGATCCGGAAGCGGTAAGATCCTCTACTTTAGCAATGGTCAATTGCTGTATTTCGTCGCGCAATTTTGCCATTGTGGGGTCATCGATGCCCGAAGCCCCAGCCACGTAAAGGTTACGCTGCTCGTCGGCAAGCAGCACTACGGAGCGTTGAAAGGTCGATGCTTGCGTGATCACTTGGGCGATCTCGTCGCACACACTTGCAACCTCAGCGCCGCCCAAGAGGCGCGAAGTAACGCTAAAGAAGCGCTGGATCTGCTCGCGGGTGGCGCGTTCCTGGGCTTCCGCCAATCGCGCACTACGCGATTTGTCTTCCAGCAGCGTCACAATCATGCCAATTGCGACCCAGAACTTCGGCATGTTGGAAAGAGAGATCAGGGCTTCTATCCCTTGCGGATGTTGCGGCTTCAATAGATAAAAGGTTGGAAACACCGCCGCCCATAAGAAGAACCCGATCGCGGTGAGCACAACTCCGGGCGAGAATCTGCGATAGGAGTACCAATAAAGGAATCCGGCAAGCGCGTAAGTAGTGGCCTCGATGGTATAGAAGCCGAGATCGGGGTGGCCGTGGAGCGTGCGGGCGAATCCCCAGAGCGTGATCAGCAGCACCAGCGCGCAAATTGCGAGCATATAGCGCTCGAGACGACGCCGGTGATAGACCACTACATAGAGAATGCCGCCGACGCTGAGCACGGTTCCATCGAGGGCAAAGACCCAGGGACGCGAATATCCGAACGAAAAAAGTTCGGCATAAACGAAGGAAGGGACCGCCAGCATGAGAAAAAACGGCCAGCGCTGCCGCGAATCCTGCGCAATCCGCGTCATCGACACCAGGAGAACCACGCCGGTAAGCTGCAATCCACCTAAATCGACGGCATTTACTGCGCTTTCGGAAAGCCCCATCTGCTTGCCGAACACCTGCACTATGACGCGAATCAGGACTACAGTCCAGGCAATCAGCCACAAACGCACGCGATAAGAGCGATCGCTGCGATACAAAAACCAGAAAATCGGGACAAGGGCTCCCAGCAGCAGGATGGTTGGGAGGCGATGGAAGTCAAAAATCATCGGACAAAGTGGCTCTTTTTGCAGCTTAATTCAACATAATAAGGGCCGCCGAAGGGACTTTTGCCTGTAAATTCTGATGCTTAACCAGTTCTAATACTTTGCCCTAGTGGCTCGATAAGGGCCAAAATCCCAGTCTTTCCAGCGCTTATTGTGCCTATTTAGCGGATACAATGTCGATGTAGAGAGCAAAATGATGTCAGCAATGCGTTTTTTTGTGCGTTTTTGTGCGGTTTTGAGTACCTTTTTGTGGCTTTCCAGCGCGGCCCAGGGGCAGTTTACGGTCGGTTCCGGCAACGCTCAGCAAGCCCCGGAGATCGCAAACGAAGGCGCGGGTCCCCTCAATCCTTCGGAACCCAAGGGCATCACGTCGCAACAAATCATCGATAAATTCGCCGCCAAAGAAATCGATTTCAAGCAGGCCAGGGATCACTATACCTGGACCCAGGACGTGAAGATTGAAGAACTCGACGGCGACACCGTGGCCGGCGAATTCCACGAGATTACCGACATCGTCTATGACGATCGCGGCAGGCGAGTCGAGGACGTTAAGTTCGCGCCTCAGCCCTCGCTGCGGCGTGTCGGGATGACCAAAGAAGATCTCGACGACATCCGCAACAAATTCCCCTTCTCACTCACCACTGAAGAGTTGCCGAAGTATCAGATGCTCTACGTTGGCCAGCAGAAGGTGGACGAACTCGACACCTACGTCTTCGACGTGGCTCCGAAAACCATCGAGAAAGGACAACGCTATTTCCAGGGACGCATTTGGGTGGATAACACCGACTTGCAGATCGTGAAGACTTACGGAAAGAGCGTGCCCGACATCGGCGTCGATCCGACAAAAAAGAAGAAGCACCCGGAAAACGAAAATCTCTTTCCCAAATTTGTAACCTATCGCGAACAGATTGACGGTCAGTACTGGTTTCCCACCTACACCAAGGCCGACGACGTTCTGCACTTCTCCAACGGCGACGTGCACATAAGAATCGTTGTGAAGTACACCAATTACAAGCGCTTCGGCTCAGACGTGAAGATTCTCTACGGCGGCAGCGACATCACCAACAACACCAACCCGCAAGGCCAGCAGAAGCCGGCAAACGCAGGAAGCTCGCCGAAGTGAGAGGGATTTCGGAGTTGAGTAATTTCGTAATCGGGTAATTTCCAGATTTGGGAACCCGATTTCTTTTGCGACTCCACGGTTGCCGCTCCATCCAGACTCTCGGTCATCCTAAACGGAGGAGGGTCCCGCGCGTTTCTGGGGACCCACCGAGTGCTGGTGTTGTGCTCGGTGGGAGTCGAAACGTCTTGTGTTTGTTTTCTTGCTCGGCTACATCAACTCTGGAACCGCTCCTAGCCAAATTGTGCAAATGCTGCTGCCCCTGAATTCCCTGCTGCAGCGAATTTTGCAGCGAATTTTTCGCGCATGAAGCCCGAAAACCTCAAATTGTGCCCAAAATTCGCGAAATTAGCTTCACTCTCAGGGAACGTATCAGGGATTCCAGGGAATTTCGCGCTAACTCTCCGGCAAGATTAGAGTTAAAAGCACTTTCCCCGGAGACTGAATACCACTAGCAGCGAAAATAACAGGGAATCCCGGACCTTACAGTGCGGTGACCTCTTAAATGAGCAGGTTTCGCCTCCATTCAATTTCCACAAGTGAGTACCATTCGCGGTAGCGAATTGGGTGAATCGGCTCTGCATCCACCTGGAGCAGTGCACCCGTCCGTACCGCGGGACGGTACTGATTGCCGAATACACCAACCGAGGAACCGCTCTAACGTCACCAGCATTTTCCATAAGGAGACTTGGCCCATGATTCGTCAGATCGCGCCTCACTTCTTCACCCTGGACATCCCCGGCACCCTTGCCTATTACGAAGCTAAGCTTGGCTTCAAGTGTTTGGGCACGTGGCAGGACCCGCCGGTTTTCGCCAGCGTGGCGCGCGACCAGCAGGTGATTCACTTCCGCTGTGCCCAACCTCCCGCAGCCAATCCCAACAAGTATGCTGACGAACTGCTCGACGCGTACTTATTCGTCGAAGATGCGGACGCGCTTTACGCTGAGTATGCAGCTCGAGGCGTGGAATTCACACGGGGACTTGCCAACATGCCGTGGCACTCGCGTGAGTTTGTAGTAAAGGATCGCGATGGCCGACTGCTTGCCTTCGGCGCGAACTTGTAGTCTTTGTCTCGGTGATTCCGCCGCAAACGCTGTTCTGGACTGTGCGCGACAAAGTGAGTGTCCATAAGTGCTTCGGAAAAGGTCGCGTCCGAGTGACGGGCAAACCGGAAAAGCGCCCCTGTGAGTCTCATCGTTTTCTGATGGCCGACCAGCCGCCCCATAGACTTCCGGTTTGTGAGTGTAATGGCGATTTTTCATCAACGATTCGTGTAAACTCCCGGCAAATGCTGCGAAAACTTGGAATCTTGCTGTTTGCGAGCTTAGGATTTGCCCCAGTGATCTGCCAGACCGCTTCCTCGACTCAAGCCGACATAGGACAACGGGTGCAACACCTGATGGATATCGAGGTTGGGTTCGAGAAGATGGTGCCGCCGGGTACATCCATCCAGGCGAAGGAAGTCTCACGGAGAGGGAAATCTGGCAAAGATTTGGTCGTCCAGTATCACATCTTCGTGATGGGAGTTCCTGCGAATACCCTGTTTAAGTACTTGGACTGGGCAGTCAATGCTGATGGTCCGACGGCTCGCCTCGAAGGCATTTCGGTCGGCAAGGACGGTATTCTGATGTGTGCTGGCAGAACAGCCGAGCAATGCGGCGATCCCAAGAAACCTGACGACCCCATCGAATTTACTTCCATGCTGCTCAAAGGCGAGCCGACTCGCATGGCTTTTATCTCAGCGGACGTAAAGATTGGCATCGTTATCGTCTCCGATCCCGTCGAAGCAAGCGACAGAGGATGCAGCCTCACCGCAAAGCGAATGACACGGGCGTTTGAGTTAGCATTCCTTTCGAGCAGCGGATACGCTCCGAATAGTGACATCCATTACAAAGTGTTTTCAGAGATGACGAGCGACTTTGTCGTGAAGTCGGACAGCAGCGGCACGATACGCGTGAGCGTCATTCCCTTTCCAGGCAAAAAGACTGAAGGCACAGCGAGAGTAAAAATAATGGAATCCAACTGTGCCCCTGAAGTTTCTTGGAACTGGGGACCAATTCGAGCTACCCATCAGTAGGATGTCGTTAAGAGGCGTTTACGCTCAGAAACGTCAATGAGTGATATCGCGATATTTCAACAGTTGGGCGGCGGCATAGTTGCGATCCTTTCACTCAACGGGCTCACCCCAAACACCCCTTCTTGGATTTGTCCACTTCCACTAGTACGTGCTCGTGCAATAGAAGCCTTAGTGTTCCTCAACCGCAAATTCGATAACACTCGGATGTTTGGGTTTCACAGCTAGCTCGCCTATGGGACTGGAGTCCTTCTTCACTCTCAAGTGCCTCACGCTGTTCCGATTGGTCGCATCTTGCAGTAGAAGTTCGAATGAGCCTTTTGCGATCTCTAGAGTTTTGGGCAAGGAATTCTCCTCCACAAAAGGATCACTGCTGATGTCGGGAAGGTTTATCTGGAATATTCCGCTTACGGGATCGCAGACAAATTCGGCCCCACCGAAATCGATCCGAGGAACCATGCCGTCTCGGACCCCGAAATACCACAATATCCAATCGGCAAGGTAGGACACCCGAACCTTCGGATTCTTAAGCGCAATCTGACCGGGATCGAAGTGTCCAGTAACCACCAGTGTGGGTAACGGAGCGCACTCGGAGAGAGTTCGAGCTCGAATGACTTGAATTTACATTCTGGCGCATACACAACAATTTTTGCTGACGCAGCCGGTTTACCTTCTACGGAAGTGCTGAAGCTATAGGATGTAACGTCTGGATGCGAAGAAATGTACTGGCTGAATCCACCGAACGGGCCTACCAGCTGGTAAGCGATAAACACTTTTTCCGAGAGAACACCAACCGGAAAGTGGATGGTTACGCGCGGCGATTGAGTCGTTGGATCGTCTCTGGAGGCCAGCGGAAGCGCCGACCACAATACGCAACTCAAAAAAGCGGCACACGAGAATTTCTTCACAGCGCCACAAGCATACTCCCACGATCCTATGGGCAGGCGAAAGAACACCGCGAGGCTCTCCGATGAGTGTTATCGCGATTTATCGACAATCATCAAGAGCACGGCCTGGAAGTGGTTCGGCGACGCCAGCAATTCAGCTACGTCGAATAGTAGGTAATTGTTCTGCGCTCGACATTGGAACGCTGAAATCCGGACTGTGATTCAAGTCGGAGCGACACAATCCGCTCCGTCCAGTTCCCGCACTCATCGTAGAGATATTCAAGCTGGTTGTGCTGTAAGTTGACGCGGTTTGATGAGTATTGCACGTTCCCAGTCTCATCAATTTTACCCTCGCGACTCCTATGTTCGATCGTTTCCTCAACAGGATCATCATGGTCTCGATAACGATACGTGGTGCAGTCTCCGCCAAGCTGACCCATTCGATTTTCCCGAGTCACGAGCCGGCCTTTCGCGTCGTATTCATATCTCGTGCTTGAGAGCGTTTCACCAAGAACGTCCTTTAGCACTGCAGCTAATCGCTCGCGTTGCTCTGGCGGGGCATTATCCAAATGGCCCTGAAACGGTGATTTTTCACCCTGATGCTGCTCCACGCTCAATAATCTTCCTGAGCTGTCGCGCGTCAGAATCAAATAAGTAAGCAGCTGGCGGTGTGCATCATGGAAAGATACCTTCGCCGGTAAACTCCTCTCGTCATAAGTGATTGTCAGGGTAGTCGCCCCGGGGGCCCCATACGCGCTATCCGTGCCTTCGATTGCATACAACGTGCTCGCGCCGCACGCATTGTCTGCTGTGCATTCCGAGTCCGCTTCACGGCGATAAAGAAACTGCACCTTTGTTTTCCTGCCGTCAACATCGTAACTGTAGACGTCTACATCCTTTCTGGTTCCGTTACTGTCCAGATGCGTGGCTCGTATGGGCCTCCCAGTCTCGTCGTAGAGGTACACAATCCTGTTAATCGGTTCGTCGTTCATCCAAGAGTTGGACTCTAGCATCCGACCCGCGTCGTCGTAGAACCAGCGTGAATGCGCAATGGTTCCATCTGGATTGTGGACGTCAGTGCTCATGATTGTGCCGACGGGATCGAACGATGCCACGTTGATGCGGTGATCCGGATGCCAGTCTTGTCGGTCCTGATCCCAGGTGGCAAACTCCGATTTGAGCGTCTTAACGGGGCCATGTACTTTCCATTTCGCAAGGTCGCTCACAGGTGGTCGCCTCCTTCGTTGCGATTCGGTAGCGGACTGCACTTTACTCCCAAATATTACAGAGTTGTAGATGGCTGACGAAATCAGGCGATAGCGCTCATTGACCTGTCGATGAGTGTAACCGGCGATTTTTCACGAGTTAAGAGTATTCTTCTGGGCAGCGTGGAATACGAACCGCCGAGACACTGCGCTTTTGCGGAACGCAGTAGGACTAACATGAACGGAAGACTTCTCTCAGCGCTTTTAATTTTGTTTTTCTTTTGGACTACGGCGTTATGTCAGCCGAAGCCGACTAGCCATCAGGAGGGTTCGACTGCTCCGTCATCATGTCCAGTTACAATCGGCCAAAAGAGCGACGTTGCTCCGGCAGAGTTCTTCGGCTCCGGCAGCGCCCACTGGGAGAACAATCTTTACGTTGGCGGCCTCTGGCCAGACGGCACCATAGTGTTCCGGCCGAACGGACCCGGCTACATATATCCAGATGGTTCGGTGGGCATGAAAATAGCCTGGTTCCGGGGAAAGGCCGTTCGCGGCAAATTGAAAATACAAGGCAAGCGGCTCGATGCGCCTGCTCTTCCTCTGCGGTCGCATTTTTCTGATTATGGCGACACAGGATTCCAAGCTAGCCAAGTGATCTTTCCCACTGAGGGCTGTTGGCAGGTGACCGGAACAGTTGGAGATGCGAGCGTCACCTTCGTGACGAGAGTCGTCAAACTACCGGGACTCAAAGCAAACGTTAGTCCTCCCAAACCCTAGTTAGAGTAACCAGGCGATTACACTCAGTCGCGGTCGTGAGTGAAATGGCGATGTTTCAACAACTACCTATCTTTAACGCTTGTCGGAAGACTCATGGGCTTTCAGCGCCGACCACGTATGAGGTAAAGACGCTGGAAGTCTGGAGTCTGGACCATGAACTTGTTCTTCGCCAGCCAATCTAGCCACGCTTGGTACTGGGCTTGGTGTTCTTTTGCCCACTGGTTGAACTCATCGGGACGTGCGCCTTGGAATAACCAATAGTTGTAGGCATCGAAGTGACCCGCTGCGATGATGGTTTGCTGCCAACGCATCAACTCGTTCGACGACAGCTTCTTCTGGCTCAACAGCGACAGTTGATTCTTCCGAATCTGGGACAATTTTTGAACCGAGAGAGGCATCAGGTTATTCCCAAGCGGGGCGGCGGCCATGAGGAACGCAATCTCGAACTGAGACTCGAAAGGGGCTTGTCCCGGAGCAGCCTGAGCATTCTCGGTCAAATTCACAGACAACTTGCCGCCGTTACTGGAAAGAGATTTCTCATAGGCCTGATACACCAAGGAGCCAATCGCGCTCCTGCGGTCAGCATCGGACGAAAGATTACAAAACACTTCCCCGTAAATTACTGCCCATACTTTCTCGGTAGAGCCTCCGAATGCTGTTGCTAATCTTTCGTAGTTTTCAGCATGCGAATAGTCCTTTAGTGCATCTTGTTCCATCTGCGTAAACTGGTTCGGGTGAACCGTAGTTGCAGCGCCCTTCTCAATTGCTTTGTAGTAGGAAGAATCCTGAGCAACTGTCGCAACGCACAGTGCAAGAAGAATGGAAACGCAGAGTGCCGTCTTCTTCATAATGGCTCTTCAGTCTGCTGATGTGATGGCTCGCCTGAATGGTAGTCCATGCGAATCACGAACGACAAAAGGCCTGCTACAAATTGCCTTAAGACGGTTGACGAAATCAGCGTTATCACTGACGAAATCAGCGTTATCACTAATGAGTGAAATCGCGATTTTTCGCCACTCCACTTACCTCGGCTAAAATTGCGGCGCTGAGGATCAGGGTGGCGGGATTCGATACGGCTTGGGCGGCGGTAAATCACGAACAGGATGGAGAGCCTGTATCCTCCGACTTGCGCCCACTGCTGCAAGGCGTCTATTCCGCAGTACTGGCGGTGCCGACGAATCTGCACGAACTAAGAGATAGCCTTGCCCGCTTGCTTGAATACCTGAGCGGTATAGGCAGAACAAACGCAAATTGTTGGGCGGCTGACCTGTTTTTCTGCCTTTCTGATGGTTGGGAGCGAGACTGGACTGAGCAAAACCTCCCTGATGACTTTCACGATGTGTTATCGCTAATGGGGCAGGCACTCCATGACACGGTGCAATCGCCCAAAATTGCCGAGAACTTCGAATGTCTGCCAGAGCAACTGCTTGAGCGTGTGCGACGCCTAAACGTCTCCGCCTCAGAACAATGAGTGTAAAGGCGATTTATCAAAAGTCACCGCTGCACTCGTTAAGGTCTCATGTCGCAGTACGCGCACCGCACTAATTCGCCACGGCTGTGAACTTAACAACGTTTGGATATGACGATTGGATCGCGAGCCCAGGAGCCTTATCGTCCGAGTCGGCGGCGCGGAGCCGAAACATGATGTTGCTCGTTCTGGGTTCGCTTATGACGAACTGCCATCCGACTTCTTTTCCCCAGCCCTGCACTGACGGATCAGTGGTGAAATCTGGAAGTGAAAGCATGAATCCGCCACTAGAGTCGATGGGAGAAACAGCCAAGCGGAACGTCGTAAAACCTCCGTCCACCACGCCGAAAATCTGGTGCGCCACAACTGAAAGCTCCACAACCGCTGACTTGCCGGCAAACAGTTCGGGGTTCGTTATCTGCCCTTTTAGTTGAGCCGTCCGCAACGGCCGACACAACAATGATTGGGTAGGCGTTATGCCAGAGCTCAATTCCAGTACGTCGAATTGACAGCCGGGAAGATAGGCGAGGACCTTCAACTTTTCGGCTGGTTCCGCCAACTCATACGCGTTCTGCTTCGCTGGCTCGCGCAAGATCTCGGCGTAACCGTTCCCCGACCTAAATGCAACGTAATGGATTTGGACGAAATCGGAGCGGACGTTGTCGGGCAAACTTAAGACGAAGCGTAACGTATGTTGCGCTTGAGATTTGGCTTTCTGCTCGCCTTCTGCAGCCCACCACTCCCGGCACTCCGTGGCGTAGTATCCTGGCGTCTCGTCGAAATGCTTCCATGTAGGCACCCAGTCGATTGGGCCACCGCCAGCCAGCGATAGAAGTCCCTGCATCGCCGAAAAACCGTTATCTGCATTGGAGTCGTCCAATTCCTTGAGATACGTTCTTGCGCTGTGGAAGGATCCGATTCTCCTCAACGCTTGCAGAGCAGACATTCGCAGGTGGTAATCGTGGCCGCTGGTCGCAAACTGCTCCAGATACGGGAGGGTGGTCGAGTCACGGATGACCGCGATTTCGGATTGCAATGCAAATTGCATTTGGAACAAACGATCGCGCGGCAGTAAAAGTTCGTGCGGAGCGGGCGGCTGGTTCGCGAAGAATTCCGCAACCTCGGGCAGAACCGAGTAGTCCTTCAACCGTAGCAGCGCTTGCCAAACATAGGTCTTCACGAGCGGATCCGAACTTGCTTCCAGCTTCTTTAGCTCTGCGGTGGAGTGAAGCTGTTTCAGGTTGCCGAGCATCCGGATACTGTCAAGCACGCGCTCCGGATTTGGATCTCGCAATCCGGCCTTCAGATCTAACTCAAGTAAGTACAGAGGGTCTGCGCCGTCCACGGGCTCACCGAGTTCGCGAGAGATGGGGAGCGCACCAAACCAAGTGTCGACAACGGCGTACTTCCCGTCCTGCTGCATCAGAAAGAACAGTCGATAATCGCCTTTGCGAAGAACGAATGAGGGCCCATTGCCGATGGGAAATCCGTCGAACAGAATCGAAATAGAGGAGGTTTGAGGCGTGCCTTTGTAACAGCGGTCTGGCCGCACGTGACCAACTGCGGTCATTCGAGGGATGCTCTCAGAAGATTGGACGAAGATTAGTGGGGGAGCGTCTGTAACCTCACCCTTGCACACCAGTGAAGATGCGGCGATCAGTTTTGGAATGTCTTCTGTGCCGGGAACTGGGCCGGGGTAAGCGCGTGCACAACCACAACCGACCAGGAGGATGAGTGCTAACCGGAAGACATTCGCCTTCATATGAACGCCTAACTGCATCGGCGGGAACAGGTCATATCGTAACTTACGATCCCTGCACCCGGGGCAGGCAGATTCATGATTTACGTAATCAGGCGTTTACACGTTTTGACCACGATCATTGAGCGCAATCGCGATGTGTCAACAGTTATCAGTCACGGAAATCCATACGGTACTTTCGGAATATCACCCCATGACGGTGCGGCAGGCGTACTACCAGTTGGTCAGCCTACCCGACGTAGCCTGCGTGGGTCTTTGAACCCAGCCGGTTCCGTGAGCATTCTTGTCGATCTTGAGCATGAGATTTTAAGGCTTAAAATCATTGGTTGATGATCGTGTCCGTGATTGTGCCAGTGCCCCCGACTAGCACTGTTAGATGTGGGTAGTAACAAGGGTGGAAGCGCGGGCATGTGCGCGGTCCTTGAACGATGGTGTATGTAGCATCAACGCTGAAGCCATCCAGCCGATTGTTGCTATTATTATAGGTGCCCCATTCTCCCGTGAAGTATGGGCAGGTCGTAGTCCCGTGCTGGGTGAACGTATCCCCAATGTTCGTGCCGTCGCCGATGGTCCACATCTTCGGTCCTAGAGTAAGTGGATCGCATGGACTTAAGTCGCCATTGTTCAGGTAACCGAGCTGGAATGGTGCGCTGATGGCCGAGCCGTAATTGTGGCTGAAATCAGTCATCAAACTGACCGCGCCCATCTCGTATGGATATGGCGGATTGCTTGGGTCAGATCCGTCCCATGAAGTGATCTGTCTGTTCTTATCGAATGCGAATGTGTCAGAAAATCCGCCATTTGTTCTATCTTGCGCTCTTGACGTACAGACGAATGCTAGGCCCAGAACTGCAATTGCTAGTGCTCGTTTCATTTTCATCTCCTTAGAATGGTGGATTGTAGCCGTTGTCTTTCAGTGTGCAAAGCGCACCTTCACCTGGCGTTGATTCCATTACCTCGTAGCTCATGTAATTCCAGCGCGGGACGTTAAAGCAACCCCATGGGCCGCTGTAGGAACTTCCCCAATTCTCCCACCGCCAGCAAATCTCCGCTGATTGTTGGCCGCGTCGAAGGTGAACTCAGATGCTCAATTGATGTAATCAAGGCGTTATCGTAACTTGCGATCAAAGGCGGGGAACCATTCGGTGATCCTTCGGAACTCCAAGCCCTCGCCACCGCGATGGAACAAGCATGCGATGCGAGTTGCGCTTTCCATACGGCACTTATAAGTAAAGTCGCCTTCCGCTCCGAAGTCGGGCTCGAACTCAAAGTCACCATTCGAATGGAAAGTAACATCTTCGACATCCCCATCCGGGCGAAGCCACTCTCCTTCCGATACGATCTGAACTCGATTGCCAACACGCCGAAACCTCAACCGCCAGTAAAACTGCTGGGGATTCTTGTAAGAAAAAGGATGCTTCTCTTGCCTGGCAGCTTCGGCATTGCGAATCCCTTTTCCATTGATCAGGACGTGGTCGGGGCCGTTTTGCCCGGTTATAAATTGCTGAGTGGTAACCCAGCTCACCAGAACCCAATTCCCGTTCAGCTCAACACGCTTTGCGGGACGCGCTGCGGCGAAGATTGCCTCCAATCTTGCCATGGGAGAACGATGCGATTGCTCAGAGTGCGCGTAGAGCGTCAACGACGGCGCCATAGTCATTATCAGAATCGCGGCAAGTTGTCTGCGTGACATCATGATGGTTGTTGATAACAGCGTCATCACTCAATGAGTGAGATTGCGATTTCACGACAATCATGTGGGAAAATCCAATGCGTGGTTCACCGGAATGCACTCTTGGTTTTCCTGGCGATTGTCTTAACGGCGTCTGCGTACGCTTCTGAGTCCTGGCAAATCATACGCTGTAAACCCATGAACACCGCCGAAGCGAGCGGCGCCGCCGTGCACGAGCTTAGCGGTACGGAACTGCTGCGTGTTTGCCAAGACGGACGATTACTCCCCGATACCGGGTTTATGCAGATTACCGGCCAGAAGTTCCCTGATTTCCTGCTTGTCACCCAAGTAGGAGCGAAAGCTCGCGAAGCGACGCTGTATCGAAGAGTGGCGGAGCGTTATGTGCGCATCGGCTGGTGGAGCGGGTGGAACATCCGCGCTGCCCAGTGGCACAGCAAGCCCGCTATTCACTATGAGGAGCTTGAGCCTACACTTGAACACCCGAAGCGCGTGGTGTACTTCGTTTGGAACGGCACACGATTAGTGCCGAATCGTTCCGGAGAAGTGAGCTTCCACCCTTAGCACAACGCGCGATAACAGGCGATTACACTCAGAAGCGCGTTGTAAGTGTAATGGCGATTTCTCAACAGGGTTGTGCTCTGCGCTTAGCAGCTTAGAAGCTTCGGACCCAGCGGTTTCGTGGCTTCGCCCGCAATGTTCTAAAAAATGAAGACACTTTCCCATTGCCGGTCCTGCGGCTCGCGCCAGACGTAATGCCCGGCATGATCGATAAAGCCATGTCGCCCCTCGTATTTCTCAGCCCGGCCGTGTTCCCCTGGGTCGATGATCCGGTAGGTTGCTACGGCGGCGATTCCGGCGCAGAAGGGCATTGCTGAATCGAATTGCGGTGGGATTACAAAATAACCATTGTGATCGATGTATCCCCATTTCTGGTCTTCGGTCTGCACCGAGGCCACTCCTTCCTCGAAGGTGTGCCCGATTCGGAATTGATCATGAAACTGTTTGGTGCCTGTGTGGCCGATGTAGTTCGCATGGCCCCTGTCGAAGACCAGAGCGAGTCCTTCCGAAAACGGTAACGCCATGTCATAGGCAGGTAC
>Ga0207102_1090_pt1 | contig 16650 bp, 14 predicted proteins | sample Alteio_BWMinHeat_80_FD_153573 | JGI IMG/M metagenome (GOLD analysis project Ga0207102, IMG submission 153573) | Enriched cells from forest soil in Barre Woods Harvard Forest LTER site, Petersham, Massachusetts, United States -... | ecosystem: Environmental > Terrestrial > Soil > Temperate forest >... | reverse complement strand
CGGAAGTAGGCTTCCTGTGGACCCCACCCTGGTGGGGATGGGAAGGTGGAGTGTTCCTTTTTCACGAGGGCTATTGGGGGCCACAAGTCGGTTTCTATGGCGGCATCTACTACGGGTTCGGGTATTTCGGTGAAGGTTTCGAGGGAGGACGCTGGGATCACGATCGCTTCTTCTACAACCGGTCGGTGACGAATGTAAATATCACCAACATACACAATGTGTACAACGAAACCGTGGTTAACAACACGACGGTCGTGAATCGGGTGAGCTACAACGGCGGCGAAGGTGGGATCACGCGGCGTCCAACGGCACAAGAGCAGAGCGCGGAGCGTGAGCGGCACATTCCGCCGGCAGCGGCTCAAGTTCAGCACATACAGGCCGCGCGCGCAAACCGCGAACTGCGGGCGTCGGCGAATCAGGGCAAGCCGCCGGTCGCGGCTACCGCAAAGCCGGGAGAGTTCAGTCGAGAGGCTGTGCCCGCCCGCGAAGCTGGTGGCACGTATAACCCTCCTGCCAATCGGGGAGGCACTGAGCGGCACGCCGAGCCGGCCGGTGGAAGCGGAAATGCTGGAAGCGGAAACGGTGGCGCCCCTCCGGCCCGCATTGTTCACCCGAAGGACATTCCACAGTGGCAGCGTCCGGTTGCCCCCAATACGGGGAATGAGAAGCAGAACCAGAAGTATCAGCAACAGCAGGAAAAGCTACAGCAGCAACAGGAACAGGAACGGCAGAAGCTGCAGCAGAAGCAGGACCAGGAGCATCAGCGCCTGACACAACAGAAAGCGAATGACGCGCGGCAGCAGCAGATCGAGCAGAAGCACCAGCAGCAGACGCAACAGTTGCAGCAAAGGCACGAGCAACAGCAACAGAAGCTACAGCAGAGGCAGGCACCGCCTAGCCGGCCTCAGCCTGAGAAGCCCAACAAGCAGTAACTGTGTTGCGGAACGAGCAGACGGGTGGGACATCTGCTAAACGGCGATGCCCCACCCGCGGAACAGCAGGTACATCAGTCGCCCTGAACCGACGCGGTGGCTCGCCCAATCCGGCTACCCCCTCCTACAGGAAATACCTTAGAGCCCCCCCTTCCCCCTCATGGTACGAATTCAGGGTGAGGTTCACGCCGCAGGGGGACGGTTGCCCGGCGGGCGCGGAACTTCTCGTGTATTCCCTTCAGCGACTTGCGCCTGAAAGACCATGCAGATGCACATACCCGTGCGCTAGGATTCAGTTTAAAGATGAGCCTGTGACCGGGTTGCTCCGGTTTGGGGAGGAACAAGTGAAAAGAGGTAACGCTACTCTCGCGACATCCACGGCGATTGAAAATACTCCGCCGCCGGTATCGAAGAACACGTCCAGGAGCAACGGATCAAGGAACGGCAAGGCTAAGGCAGCGGACGGATCGCTCGACCTGACGGTTATCCTCGCCAGCTTGCAGACCATGCGGGATGGCGATTTTACGGTTCGCCTTCCGGGCACGTGGATTGGACTCGCGGGAAAAGTCGCCGACACGTTTAACGAAATCGTCGCCGCCAACCAGCACATGGCGCAGGAACTGAAACGCGTGGGACAAGTGGTCGGCAAGCAGGGCAAGACGCGCGAGCGCACCAGATTTCATGAGTCCAGGGGCGCCTGGGGCGAGATGGAAGTTTCGGTCAACACGCTGGTCGAGGACTTGCTTCGACCTACCGCCGAAGTTACGCGAGCGATTGCGGCGGTTGCGCAAGGAGATCTTACTCAAACCGTGCGGCTCGACGTAGATGGGCGGCCGCTTGAGGGTGAGTTTCTGCGATCGGCGAATCTTGTAAACACGATGATTCAGCAGTTGGGAGTGTTCACGGCAGAAGTGACGCGCGTGGCGCGTGAAGTGGGCACGGAAGGCAAGCTGGGCGGGCAGGCGCAGGTGCCCGACGTCGCGGGCACCTGGAAAGATCTCACCGACAACGTAAATCTGATGGCCAGCAATTTGACCGGCCAGGTGCGCAACATCGCCGAAGTCGCTACGGCGGTTGCCAGCGGGGACTTGTCGCGCAAGATCACGGTCGACGTACGCGGCGAAATTTTGCAGCTCAAAGAAGCCATCAACACGATGGTGGATCAGTTGCGATCGTTCGCGTCGGAAGTGACGCGCGTGGCCCGCGAGGTCGGCACCGACGGAAAGCTCGGCGGGCAAGCAGTCGTTCCGGGCGTCGCCGGGACGTGGAAAGATCTTACCGACTCTGTGAACGCGATGGCCGGCAACCTGACGGCTCAGGTTCGAAACATTGCCGAAGTAACGACGGCTGTGGCGCGCGGCGACTTGTCGCGCAAAATCACCGTCGACGTAAAGGGCGAAATTCTCGAACTTAAGGACACCATCAATACGATGGTGGACCAACTCAACGCATTCGCCGGTGAAGTCACGCGCGTGGCCCGCGAAGTCGGCACCGAAGGCAAGCTGGGCGGGCAGGCGCAGGTGCCGGGCGTCGGTGGTACGTGGAAAGACTTAACCGACAACGTGAACTTTATGGCCAGCAATCTGACGGGCCAGGTGCGCAATATCGCAGAAGTCGCGACAGCCATCGCCAGTGGTGACTTGTCGCGCAAGATCACAGTGGACGTGCGCGGCGAGATTCTACAGCTCAAAGAAACGCTCAACACGATGGTGGATCAGCTCAATCGATTCGCCGGCGAAGTGACGCGTGTGGCCCGCGAAGTGGGAACGGAAGGCCGGTTGGGTGGACAAGCCAACGTGCCCGGAGTCGCCGGCACATGGAAGGATCTTACTGACTCGGTGAACTCCATGGCCGGCAACCTGACTGGCCAAGTGAGAAACATTGCCGAAGTCACCACTGCTGTTGCGCGCGGCGATTTGTCGCGCAAAATCACCGTCGATGTGAAGGGCGAAATTCTCGAACTGAAGAACACCATCAACACGATGGTGGATCAGCTGAATGCGTTTGCCGGTGAAGTAACGCGCGTGGCGCGCGAAGTCGGTACAGAAGGCAAGCTGGGCGGTCAGGCTCAAGTCCCCGGCGTGGCCGGCACGTGGAAGGATCTCACCGACAACGTGAACTTCATGGCCAGCAACCTGACCGGCCAGGTGCGCAACATCGCCGAAGTTGCCACGGCTGTGGCTCGCGGCGATTTGTCGCGCAAGATTACGGTCGACGTGAAGGGTGAAATCCTCGAACTCAAGGACACCATCAATACGATGGTTGACCAGCTCCGTTCGTTCGCGTCGGAAGTAACGCGCGTGGCCCGCGAAGTCGGCACCGACGGCAAGCTTGGCGGCCAGGCGCTCGTCCCCGGCGTCGGCGGAACGTGGAAGGATCTCACCGACTCGGTGAACTCCATGGCCAGCAACTTGACCGGCCAAGTGCGAAACATCGCAGAAGTTTCGACCGCAATCGCGAGTGGAGACTTGTCGAAGAAGATCACCGTCAACGTGAGCGGCGAAATTCTGCTGCTCAAGGAAACCATCAACACGATGGTGGACCAGCTCAATGCCTTCGCCGCCGAAGTGACGCGCGTGGCGCGTGAAGTTGGTTCCGAGGGCAAGCTAGGCGGCCAGGCGCAGGTTCCAGGCGTGGCGGGCACTTGGAAAGATTTGACCGACTCAGTGAACTCGATGGCCGGAAACCTTACCGGGCAAGTGCGTAACATCGCCGAAGTTACGACGGCTGTGGCGCGCGGTGATTTGTCGCGCAAGATCACGGTTGACGTGAAAGGTGAAATTCTCGAACTGAAGAACACCATTAATACGATGGTGGACCAGCTCAATGCGTTCGCGGCAGAAGTAACGCGCGTGGCGCGCGAGGTCGGCACCGACGGAAAACTGGGTGGCCAGGCGCAAGTCCCGGGCGTGGCGGGCACGTGGAAGGATCTTACCGACAACGTCAACGTGATGGCGGTCAACCTGACCGAGCAGGTGCGCGGCATCGTGAAAGTTGTGACGGCCGTCGCCAACGGCGATCTCACGCAGAAGCTCGCCGTCAACGCCAAGGGCGAGGTCGCGGCCCTGGCGGAAACCATCAACAACATGACGGGCACGCTGGCGACCTTTGCGGATCAGGTCACCACCGTCGCGCGCGAAGTGGGCGTGGAAGGCCGCTTGGGCGGCCAAGCCAACGTGCCAGGTGCGGCTGGAACGTGGAAAGATCTTACCGGCAACGTCAACTTGCTCGCCGACAACCTGACCAACCAGGTGCGCGCAATCGCAGAAGTCGCGACCGCCGTGACCAAGGGCGACTTGACGCGATCGATTCAAGTGGAAGCCAGCGGCGAGGTCGCGGAGTTGAAAGACAATATCAACACGATGATCGACAACCTGCGGCTCACGACCGACCGCAACACCGAACAGGACTGGCTGAAGACCAATCTGGCGCGCTTCACTGGAATGTTGCAAGGCCAGCGCGATCTGGCGACGGTCGGACGGATGCTGCTGTCGGAACTGGCGCCGCTGGTCAATGCGCAGCAAGGCGTCATCTATCAGATGGAGAGCGAGGAATCAGCGGGCATGGTGCTCTTATCGGCGTTCGCGGACGATGGCGAAGGTGGACATTTGCGGCGATTGAAACTGGGCGACGGACTCGTGGGTCAGGTCGCCGCGGAAAAACGTCGGATGCTGATTGCGGATCTGCCGGACAAAACAGTTCCCATCCGCTCCGGCCTTTTCCAGTCGGTTCCGAAGAACGTCATCGTGCTTCCAGTGCTCTTTGAAGACCGCGTGAAGGCCGTCATTGAACTCGCCTCACTAAGCGCATTCACCGCGTCGCATCTGGCGTTTCTTGAGCAACTCACGGCCAGCATCGGCATCGTGCTGAACAGCATTGAAGCGACGATGCAGACCGAGGGCCTGCTGAAGCAGTCGCAGCAACTCGCAGCCGAACTCCAGACCCAACAGAAAGAATTGCAGCAGACCAACGAACAGCTGGCGCAAAAAGCGCAACAGCTCGCCGAACAAAACGTCGAAGTCGAACGCAAGAACCAGGAAATTGAGCAGGCCCGGCGCGCGCTGGAAGAAAAGGCCAAAGAGCTCGCGCTCACGTCGAAGTACAAATCGGAATTCCTGGCCAACATGTCGCACGAGTTGCGGACGCCGCTGAACAGCATTCTCGTGCTGGGCCAGCAACTGAGCGAAAATCCGGATCACAACTTGACGCCCAAGCAGGTCGAGTTCGCGCGCACAATTCATGGCGCGGGCACCGACTTGCTCAACTTGATCAGCGATATTCTCGATCTTTCGAAAATCGAATCGGGCACGGTTTCAGTCGAAGCCGAGGAAGTCTTCTTTGCCAATCTGTTGGAAATGGTTGCACGGCCATTCCGCCACGAGGCGGAGAATCGGAAGCTGACGTTCGAGGTGCAATCCGATCCGCATCTTACGCGCAGCCTGGTTACCGACTCCAAGCGACTGCAGCAGGTGTTGAAGAATCTCCTCTCGAACGCGTTCAAGTTCACCGAGCACGGTTCGGTTCGCATGGCAGTGTCCGTTGCCGCAAAGGGATGGAGCGAAGACCACCCCATCCTCAACGGAGCGGCTTCGGTGGTCGCGTTCGAGGTCACCGATTCAGGGATTGGAATTGCCCTCGACAAACAACGAATCATCTTCGAGGCCTTTCAACAGGCAGACGCCGGGACCAGCCGCAAGTACGGCGGAACGGGACTGGGACTGGCGATCAGCCGCGAACTCGCCAGCTTGTTGGGCGGCGAGATTCAACTGCGCAGCACGCCCGGCCAAGGCAGCACGTTCACGCTCTATCTGCCTCTGACCTATGTTGGACCGACGGCGTCGAAGCTGACGTTGGCGGATTGGAGGGCGTCGTCACCGACTCTTCCGCTCCAACTCTCGACCATTGTCGTGTCGGAACGTCCGGTCGAGCAGATTGCCGACGATCGTAATAATCTTCAGCCCGACGATGCTGTGTTGTTAATCGTGGAAGATGATCCTCATTACGCGCGCATTCTTTGTGATTTGTCGCGTGACAAGGGTTTCAAGGTCCTCGTAGCTCTGCGCGGCACGGAGGCTCTCACCTTGGCCCGTGAGTTCCATCCCACTGCAGTTTCGTTGGATGTGTTCCTGCCCGACATGTTGGGCTGGACAGTGCTCAACCATCTGAAGCAAGATCCGGCTACCCGGCATATTCCCGTGCAGATGCTGACGCTGGACGAAGACCGCCATCATGGCCTGGCTCGCGGTGCGTTCGCATTCGTGAACAAGCCGACGAGTCCCGAGGAACTGGACGTGGCGCTGTCGCGCATCAAAGAGTACGCCGCGCCGCGTCGCAAGCGGTTGCTGATTGTCGAGGACAATCCCGCCGAGCAGTTGAGTATCCGCGAATTGCTGGGTTATGACGACATTGATGTTACCGTCGCGTCCACCGGCGAGGAGGCGTTGGGCCTTGTGGCCGGTGAATCGTTCGACTGCGTCGTACTCGATTTGCGCTTGCCGGATATGACCGGCTTCGACATTATGGAGCGCATGCAGAATATTCCAGCGGTGAGCGACTTGCCGGTCGTTGTGTTTACGGGAAAGGAATTGTCTCCGGAGGAAGATGCGCGATTGCATACGCTGGCGCGCAGCGTCGTCGTGAAAGGGGTGGAATCGCCGGAGCGTCTGCTGGATGAGACTGCGCTCTTCCTGCACCGCGTGGTCGCGCATCTTCCAGCAGAGAAGCAGCAGATGCTGGATCGCCTGCATCGCTCCGACGAGGCGCTGGTAGGGAAGAAAGTGCTCGTCGTTGACGACGACATGCGCAACATCTTTGCCCTGAGCAGCGTACTGGAACGGCGCGGAATGGCCGTGCTCACGGCTGGAACGGGGCGGGAGGCGATTTCCATGCTGGAATCAACGCCCGACGTGGCTATCGTATTGATGGACATCATGATGCCGGAAATGGATGGCTATGCGACCATGCAGGTGATCCGGCAAAATCCATCTTTCCGTCGGCTGCCCATCGTTGCGTTGACGGCGAAGGCGATGAAGGGCGATCGCGAGAAATGTCTGGAAGCGGGAGCGTCGGAATATTTGGCGAAGCCGGTCAATACCGAGCAACTGCTCTCCGCGTTGCGCATGTGGTTACACCGATGACAGCCAATTCGATCAGCGGAGCATAGGATGTCGGGCATGAAGACGAGGCAGCCATGAGCGCCCACGAAAAAGTGAACATCCTCATGGTCGACGACCAACCCGCCAAACTGCTCAGCTACGAAGCAGTTCTGGGCGAACTCGGCGAGAACCTGGTGAAGGCTTCGTCTGCCAAGGAAGCTCTCGAAAAACTGCTGAAGATGGACGTCGCCGTCGTGCTTATGGATGTGAGCATGCCGGAGATCGACGGGTTCGAACTCGCCGAGATGATTCGGCAGCATCCGCGCTTTCAGAAGACCGCGGTAATCTTCGTTTCGGCGGTGCATCTGACCGACCTCGACCGCCTCAAGGGATATCAGCATGGGGCGGTGGACTATCTCTCCGTTCCGATTGTTCCTGAAGTTCTGCGGGCAAAGGTGAAAGTGTTCGCCGAACTTCACCGGAAGAACCGGCAACTCGAACGGTTGAACAGCGAACTCGAGCAGCGCGTGGTCGAGCGGACTCACGAATTGGAGCTAAAGGCGACTGCGTTGCAACAAATCAACATCGATCTCGCGCAGAAGAACCAGGAACTGGATGCGATCGTGCATACCGCTCCCGACATTATTTTCAGCCGGCGATCGGACGGAACCCGCGATTACATCAGCGGTCGATTTTATGAATACACCGGTGCGCCGCCGGGTTCGGCGGTCGGGCTGGGCTGGCTGCTGTATTTGCATGCCGACGATCGTGAGCGGAGCCTAGCCCATTGGATGCATTGCGCGCAGTCCGGGAAAGATTATGAGTCTGAGTATCGCATGCTCGGCGCCGACGGGCGCTACCGATGGTTCCGCGCCCGTGCCGTTCCGCTTCGAGAGCCGAACGGAGCGATTCTCAAGTGGTACGGGACTTGTTCGGATATCCACGACAGCAAGATCCTGGAGCAGTCGATTCGCGACAACGCCATTGAGTTAGAGCGGATGGTCGACATCCGAACCGCTGAGCTCAGGCGACTCTCCAGCCGCTTGATGACGTTGCAGGACGAGGAGCGGCGACGCATCGCGCGCGAGATTCACGATGGACTGGGACAAGAGCTGGCTGCCGCCAAGATGATCCTCGACGGAATCATGGCGAAAGATTCTTCGTCGACGGTCCGGCAAGCGGCTGCGGACGCGAGCGAGTTGGTGGACCGTGCCATCAAGCAGGTTCGAACCATCTCTCATCTTCTCCACCCACCACTTCTTGATGAGGTTGGACTGGTGTCCGCGCTGCGCTGGTATCTGGAAGGGCTTTCGGAGCGCAGCGGGATTGAGATACGGCTCGAGGTCAATCCTTCCGATCTCGGGCGGCTCAAGCCGGAGTTGGAAACCGCCATCTTCCGCATCATCCAGGAAGCCCTGACCAACATGTTCCGGCATTCCGGCGCGAGTAACGGGCGCGTCAGTCTGAACGAGAGTGAAGGGCACATTGTGGTGCGAGTTTGCGATGACGGAAAGGGACTCGATGAGCAGGTGATTCAATTGCGTCCTGAGAGCGTTGGAGTTGGCATTGGCGGAATGCGGCAGCGCGTCAGCGAACTCGGCGGGCGCCTGCGGCTGGCCAACGCGAACCCGGGTACGATTGTCGAGGTAGTTGTGCCTTCGCGCCGGCAGGAACGGCTGGTGCCAGCGGGGGCCTGATTGTTGAACCGTTAAGCGGCTTCTCGATCGGCAACTTTCTGTTCGTTGGCTTCGATTTCAACAGGGTCTCCGTGAAGGAGACCCTTTCGTTCGTTTGCCAACGTTTAGTTCAAAGATCTGCGACCGCCGCCCCCCACAAGGTGGGCAACGAGTGAGACCAGGAAGAGAACCAGGAAAATGACGAACAGGAGTTTCGCAACCCCGGCCGCCGCGATCGCAATTCCCGTAAAGCCCAGAACTCCGGCAATCAGTGCCACAACAAAGAACATCAGCGCCCAATAAAGCATGTTTGGCCTCCAAGTGTGAGTTGCAGGCGCAATCATAGAAAGATTTCTGAACGCGAAGAATCCCGCCAAGCCTGTATTCGGTGATTCTCATTGCCGTACGCGCAGTTAACTGAAAGGAGAGCGGACGCCGATCCGTCCCAGAGGACCGGCGCCCGCGGGGGCGTTTCGAGTAGAGTTGCAGATTAATTCCGCAGCCTCATTCCCTTCAATACGGTAAAGCCTGTACGAGACCTTAAAAAACACAGGTGGGGGCGCACTCAGGCCTGAATGTTCTCAGGGAAGTTCTTGGGTTCGGTAGGGCTTCCTCCGGATGGGCCGCGCGTTCGTCCGAGCTTACCGTGAAGATCGCTCGACGAAACTGCAGGTGCTCACCTTGAGCACAGAGGAGGACCAAATGCGACGACTTTATTCAGTACTTCCGAGATGTCTCTTGATGCTGGGCATCTGTTCCATCTTCATCGGTATCGGCCTGAGCTTTGCCGCCGACGACAAGGACCAATCCGACATTGCCAAACGAATCGACGCGTCTGCCACAGTGCTCAACGAAATCATGGCGACTCCCGACAAAGCGATTCCTGACAAAGTCATGAGTGGCGCCAAGTGCATCGCCGTGATTCCGTCCATGGTGAAAATTGCCGTCGTAATCGGCGGGAACCACGGGAAAGGCGTTGCGACTTGCCGGACCGCAACTGGTTGGAGCGCTCCCGCTCCCGTCACCATCACCGGCGGCAGCTGGGGTCTGCAGCTTGGAGGACAAGCGGTGGACCTGGTCATGATCGTGACCAACGATCAGGGCATGCAACATCTGCTCTCGAGCAAGTTCAAACTGGGTGCTGACGCCTCCGCCGCGGCCGGCCCCGTGGGCCGTGATGCCGCTGCGGATACAGACGTAAAGATGCGGGCCGAAGTTCTGACGTATTCCCGTGCTCGCGGCCTGTTCGCCGGAATCGACCTGACCGGCGCCGTTCTTAACCAGGACAAGGACGAGACTCGACTGCTGTACGGAAGCTTCGTGCCGTTTGGCGACATTCTCGGCGGAAAGGTGCGGGCCACGGCTACCAGTGAGCCGTTCCTCGCCGCCGTGCGGAGGTATTCGGTGCAGAGCAGAGAGTCCAGCGAGAACCAGGCCAAGCCCGCTGGAGAGCCGGTTGCGTCGTCAAATTAAACAGGCGTTGAGCACCACCTAGGGGCGGACACATTCGTCCGCCCCTTCGATGCAAGCGAGCGGCCGCGGATGAATCCGTCCGAACCGTAGATGCCAGTTACCCCAAACCAGTGCCACGGGAGGATTTCATGTTCACCATTCTGCTCGTGCTCGTGATCTTGATGTTACTCGGCGCATTGCCCGCCTGGCCGTACAGCCGATCCTGGGGATATTACCCGAGCGGAGGGCTGGGGCTGGTTGTGGTGGTTCTTCTGGTGCTGCTTCTCGCCGGTCGAGTCTGAGGGCGGCCCGATCTCAGAATATTCAGCACGCGGTGGGAGAGTGTTTCGCTCCCACCGTTTTTTATTGCCAGGAGTTATCTCGCTCCCATCAGATCCAAGGGCCGGGTCTTACAGTACTCCCCGTAAATACTTACAGGTGTAACCCGATAGAGGAATTGAGATGCTTTTCCTAGTCTGTCAGAGATGCTTCACGGCAGTGCCCTGAAGCACGAACTCTCAGCCACTCGGAGGAAGATCACCATGGCGACTTGCGCGATTTCAGCGACTGAAGTGAATCTCATTCCCACCACGCCCAGCAAAGGCCGGGACGAATCCCAGCTCAATCTTGTGCGGCGCGCTCAGTCCGGCGACGAAGAAGCTTTCGCCCGGCTGTTTCAGCAGCACAAGAACCGCGTCTACTCCGTCTGCCTGCTCATGACCAAGGATGTAGCGGAAGCCGAGGATCTGACCCAGGAAGCATTCCTTCAGGTATTCCGTACGGTCGGCTCTTTTCGCGGGGATGCAGCATTCTCGACCTGGCTGTACCGCGTCGCGGTCAACACGGTACTCATGAAGCTTCGGCGGCGAAAATCTCCACCCACGGTGTCGCTGGATGAACCGGTGAGTGCCGAGTCGCCCTCGTTGCAACGTGATTTCGGCAAGAACGATCCGCATCTCTCCGGGCTGATTGATCGCATCGCGCTGCGCCGCGCCCTCCGCGAGCTTCCAGAAGGCTGCCGCAAGATCTTCGCTCTGCACGAAGTCGAGGGGTATCAGCACCACGAAATCGCCCAGTTGCTGGACTGCTCCATCGGGAACTCCAAGTCGCAACTGCATAAGGCGAAACTGAAGATGCGCGACTTGCTGTTTCCCAAGAGAAGAATCCTGCGCCGCCGACCTGCGCAGCCTAAAGCTGCGATTTGAGAGTGACGGCAAAAGGACGCTACAGGCTTCACTGGATTGTCCCAACCGGGCAGGCGGGCCTAACGTTCAGAGTAGAGCGACTTAAGGACGGGAAACATCGTGCCAGAAAAAAAGCACTTGCATGGCGTAGGTGCAAAGGAGCGGCGGGAGTACGAACACATCAAGGAAAGCGCTCAACGCTCAGGACACTATGGCGCCAGGGCAAAGGAAGTGGCGGCGCGCACCGTAATGAAGCAGCACAAAGCGAAAGGTCACCGAACAGGGCAGTGACTGAGGCTCCGGTGCAAAGCGAACGCTTCCTACTATTTGTCCTAATCTTGCATATTGGGCCTCTCTGATCACCCTGGTTGTTGAGTGTCCATAGAACTCGCCCGAGGCCTAGGCGGGGCAGAGGGGTCCACGTGGTTCGTATTCTGTTAGTCGACGACAATCCGTCGGTCCGTCACTATCTGCGCGCCATTCTAGAACAACAGACCACGTGGAGGGTCTGTGGCGAAGCCCGAACCGGCGCCGAAGCGCTACAGAAGGTGATTGAAGCTCCTCCCGACTTGATTCTGCTGGACTATCAGATGCCCGACCTGAACGGCGTTGATGTCGCCAAACAGATTGCTGAGATGTTTCCCAAGATCCCCATCCTCATGGTGACGCTCCACCTTTCCAGGCAACTGGCTGATGCCGCCCGTCTGGTAGGCGTCCGCGGAGCCTGTGCCAAGCAGGACATAGGGTCCGTGGTCGAAGCAGTTGAGGTGTTATTGCGCGAGCAAACCTATTTTCCGGCGCTTCCCGCTGGATAGTTCGACAAATCACTGGAAACACGAGATCCACAACGTTCACACGGAATACAGGGTTTCCTGTATTGGGGTCTGGGGGAGGGACAGGTAATCTCAGCGAGAGTTCAAGGTCCGCTGCACCCAGACTGGTGGTGCCCGAGTGACAAGTATCGGTCAGGCATGTTCCATGGTTTGAGTTAAGATGTGGCGAATCGTCTCGTCTTCAACCCCGAGGAGTTGGAATTGCATGACCGTTCGCATATTGCTGGTTGATGACCATCCCATTGTTCGGCAGGGATTGAAGACTCTGTTAGAAGGACGCGACGGCTGGGAAGTCATCGGCGAAGCATCCGACGGCGCCGAGGCTGTGGAGAAGGCCAGGTACTTGAATCCCGACGTGATGGTGTTGGACGTGACCATGCCACGAATGAATGGGTTGGAAGCGTGTCGCTTGTTGCGACGACAGGCGCCGCAACTGGAGATTCTGTTTGTAACCCAGCATGATTCGCCGCAGATGATGCGCGAAGCGATGAATGCTGGAGCCAGAGGATATGTGGTGAAGTCGAATGCCGCCCGCGATTTATTGGCGGCGGTTGAGGCCGTGAGTCAACATCGGGCCTTCACGGCTCTTAACGGGCGGGATGCAGCGGAGTTGCATTAGAACGTCTACTCGTACTCGAAACACTGCGGTTCACCTTGCACTGTGGGAGTGAATCATGAAGCTGAGAATCCTGTTGGCCGACGACCATGAAATTGTAAGGCGTGGGTTGCGCTCCTTGCTGGAAAAACGCGAAGGATGGGAAGTCTGCGGCGAAGCCAACGATGGCCGCGAAGCCATCGAGAAGGCGCTCGAACTGAAGCCGGATGTGGTGATCGTCGACATCGGCATGCCTAAGCTCAACGGTTTGGACGCCACCCGCCAACTCCTGGAACTCGATCCCCATTTCAAAGTGATTGTGCTGACCATTACCGATTCCGATCAGGTCATTCGAGAAGCCCTGGACGCCGGAGCCCGCGGGTTCGTGTTGAAGTCCGATGCTGCACGCGATCTGGTGGCCGCGGTCGAGGCCTTACAGAACAAGCGCATGTTCTTCACGCCGCGAGTGAATGATCTGGTGCTGGCCGGCTTCCTGGAGAAGGGGCAAGCCGTTTCAAGAACCGAGGTCCCTAGGCTGCCTACACTAACCGCTCGCGAGCGCGAGATCACGCAGTTGCTGGCGGAAGGCAACAGCTCGAAGGAAGTCGCTTGCCTTCTGAATTTAAGCACCAAGACTGTCGAAACGCACCGCAGCAACATCATGCGTAAGTTGAGCTTTCACTCCATCCGGGATCTGGTTGTGTATGCGATCAAGAACAACCTGATACAGATCGAACTTCCTCCGCCACCGCCTCCGAAAGCGCCAACCGGGCCCGCGGTGGCTTGATTCGATCGCCCGACCAAAAAATCCACGTTGCCTCAGCGCCCCGATTGAACTACTTTCGGGCTCAAGCAAACAAGCATCAACCCGCGGTTAGATCCCTTTCCTCGGAAATCATTCGACAGGCCGCGCGCATAGTCCAAAGGTTTTACAACCCTCTCTCAGATCGAACTGAAGGGGAAAAACTTACACGCGCGCTCAAGGCGTAATCCCGACGAAGTTGTTCAAACACAATGGAATATAAGTTTGGCACGATGTGTGCTTTCACACGCGTTGGTAGGCTCCACTTTGTTCGCCAGAAACGCCGCAACTTGCAAACTGGTCGAAGTAGTTCCCCACGGAGGTGCAGAATGCTTCGAATTCTGATTGCTGATGATCACGAGTTAGCGAGGCGGGGCATCCGCTCTCTCCTGGAGAGTCATCCGGGCTGGGAAGTTTGTGGAGAAGCCAAAGATGGCCGTGAGAGCGTTGAAATGGCCTGCCGCATGAAGCCCGATGTGGTGCTGCTCGACATCGGCATGCCCAACCTCAACGGGTTGGAGGCTGCCCGCCAGATTCTCGCTGTTTCCCCCGACACCGCAATTCTGATTTTGACCATGCATGACACCGATCAAATGGTGCGGGAGGTTCTGCGCGCCGGGGCCCGCGGATTTCTGCTCAAATCCGACGCCGGGCACGATCTGATCGCTGCCGTCGAGGCACTGCAACAGCAGCGGACATTTTTCACAACCAGAGTGAGTCAGTTGGTTCTGGACGGCTTTCTGGGCCGCGAGAATTGCGAAGCCGGAGAAGGACATCCCTCCGGCGAAGCTCTGACGACGCGTGAACGGGAAGTCATCCAGTTGCTGGCGGAAGGAAAGACCAGCAAGGAAGTTGCAGTTACCCTTAGACTCAGCGTAAAAACGGCGGAAACTCACCGCACCAACCTGATGCGCAAACTCGATCTCCACTCCGTGGCCGATCTCACGCGGTACGCGGTGCGCAACGGGATTGTCCAGGTGTTCTGATCCCGGATCATCATCGGTTGTCTCGTTCCTATCCGGCCATTCAGGGTCGAAACCCAGTGGCATAGGCTGCCAGTTCACGAACAGAATCGTCTGCGATGCGAAACAACTCGCAAACATTGCGAGGTGCAACGACATCTTACATTGGCGGGACAACGCAGGAAGTAGCGTAGAACTTAAATCATAATCAAAGGGAGATACAAATGACGCAGAATCCAAACGAGCAGAAGCAGAATATCGGCGAACAGAAGAAGACGTGCGAAGTTTGCCATCAGACGTTCAACTCAGACCGTGAACTGCAGGAGCACATGCAGAATGCACACTTGCAGCGGAAGCAGAGCAAAGGCCAGACCGGATCTGACCGCACCTCCAAAGATCCCGGCAAGGATCATTCCGGACAGGATCAGCCGAAGCGCGACAAGATCGCCTAGGGTAGCCTCGGGCGGCGAACATGAACAGTTGCCCTACCGGACAAAGAACTAAACCGTGAACTGTCCGGCGCGGCGTTTTGGAAGGGCACCATTTCTCGCAAGGAACCGAGAAATGGGGTACCCGATTCAGTGGGATCGCAAACAGGTTATGAGGAGGACGACATGAATAAAGATCGAGTTGAAGGAAAGCTGAAGGACGTAGGGGGACGCATCGAACGCCAGGTGGGAGAGTGGACGGGTGATCCCAAGAAACAAGTGAACGGTGCGGCCAGGCAGGTCGAAGGCAAAGTGCAAAACGCAGTCGGCAAGGTGTTGGACGCGGTCAAGAAAGATTCCGACGACAGGAAGACGTCCACCAAGCCCCCGCAACGGGTTGAGGATTCCGTCGACTCCGAAGAGGAGTCGGAGGAAATTCGGCATTCCAGTCGCTAATCCTACGTCGGTTGGGCGCTTTCTGTAAGTGTCTCGACGCAGAGTGATCCGCAATGACAAGTTGCGGGTTACTCTGCGTTTTGGCGTTTGGTTGGGAATTGTGGACACTTTTCCAGGTGTGGGGATCTGGGGCTTGGAGCTGTCTAGAGAACGGATCCTATCCGAGTCCGGGAGACTCGCGATCCGGTCGCCAGTTTTGACAGCACCAGATCGACGGCGAACAACACTACAGCCATGGCTCCGAACAGAGACGCCAACTCAAACAGGTGCACAAGCAGACCCAGCAAGCAGAATACGGACAGAAACGCGCCGAATACTCGCAGCATAATCGCCTGCCTTCTTAACGAATCAGCGTCGGAGAAATATTCCACAGCTGGGCAAGCGCGCGCGCGGCCGCGGTCAGCGCCCGTTTCTCCGCGTCTGGGCCGTTCGGCATTGCGGTCGGCTTGCGAACAAAGATGGGGCTCTGCGAACGGCTGAGTGGTTTTTTGCTTTGCTGAATCTGGGCAATGGCGTTTTCAAACGTTCGGCGCAACTCATCCGCGGGAGGCGCAGGTAGTGGAATGCTTTCCATCTTCGGTGAGGGCATGTTTTTCCTCCTGCGCCCATTTAAGACGAGCAGTCGTCGCACTGGAATACAGCGTTGCACTCAATCTGAACGGGCTCGTACCGGGGTCAGGGCAAGGCGCGCATGCCGATAAACACGAGACGCGCCGAGGCTACAGGGAATCCGGTATTTACCGGTCACGACCAACCGAAGTAAATATGCCACGGACGGTGTAGAACCTTCGCAACGCCGCCTGCCGCCGCGGTGGGAAAGTCACGCGCCTTAACCCGCAAGAGATGGCATGCGAATTGCGCTCAGTTTTTAGCGGCTTCGTCTTTTGGAGGTATTTATGAATCGAAAGACCAGCATGCTCACCGCCGCGCTTCTGGTGCTAGCACCATTTGTGGCTGGGCAGGAAGCGCAGAATCGGCCTCGATTTTCTGAGGACTCTCTGACATCCCAGCAACTGATAGCGTGGACCTGGATGCAGAAGCCGCAGCCGACTCCTCAGCCTCTTCCACCCCCGGATAAGGGCATACCGCAGCCGGACAAGCAGACCGATCAGCCCACGAATCCAGTTCCGCAGCATGGCGCAACCAGCCAGGCTCAGAATCAGACGTTCATGGGGAAGATCGTGAAAGCTGGGGACAAGTACGTCCTGAAATCTGCGGGCAATACGACTTACCAG
>Ga0207102_1089_pt1 | contig 16676 bp, 11 predicted proteins | sample Alteio_BWMinHeat_80_FD_153573 | JGI IMG/M metagenome (GOLD analysis project Ga0207102, IMG submission 153573) | Enriched cells from forest soil in Barre Woods Harvard Forest LTER site, Petersham, Massachusetts, United States -... | ecosystem: Environmental > Terrestrial > Soil > Temperate forest >... | reverse complement strand
CGACACAGGCATCTTCAGCCTGTCTTAAGGGAGAAATCTCGCGAGTGGAGTCGTTGGTGTCGCGTTGATTGATGTCCTCAATGACTTTTTCCAGCGTTAGATTCGCTGTGGCTTCAGGAAACTTGATGCGCATCTCCTCGTAACGTCTTTTCGCACGCGCTTCAGGGCGCCCCGTTAGGTACACTTTTAGCATGGCATTGGGGAAGACTACTGTGCCCATATCACGTCCTTCAAATACAGCGTTTACCCCTTCCGACAGCTCTCTTTGGAGGGCAACCAGTTTTTCTCTCACGGAACCAATGGCAGCCACTTGAGAGACGTGTGAAGTCACTTCTTGATTGCGTATTTTTTCCGTAACATCCTCTTTTCCCACATAATAGCGTTTCACTTGGTGGTGGATTTTGATGTCGAATTGAAATGTTTTAAGGTAGTCGTTAATGGCCTCAATATCGTTTAGATCAATTTTTTGTTGCAAAAGACCGTAAGTCAAGCAGCGATACATCGCGCCCGTATCGTAGTAAATGTAGCCCATCTGTTCTGCCAGTTTTTTCGCAATGGTGCTTTTTCCTGTCGCAATTGAACCGTCTATTGTGATGATCATGAGACTACCCCCTAAGCATATTGGATTTTTAAGAATATATAAACGAGAGGGATCGTAAAGACGAGCGAGTCGGCCACATCCAGCATTCCCCCTAACCCAGGCAAACGGCTGCTATCTTTTACGCCGATATCTCGTTTCAGTAGCGATTCCGCTAAATCCCCGATTTGAGCCAGAAGGCTTAAGAGCGCACCGAGCCAAAGGCATTCCCAGAAGGTTAAAGTAATTGAAAGTGAAAAGAGTTTTGCTATTAAGAAAAAAAGAAAGCTGGTCAGTAGCGCCATTGAAAATCCACCCAAAGCCCCCTCACAGGTTTTTCCTGGGCTAATATAGGGAACTAACTTGGTTTTGCCGAAACGTTTTCCAATAAAAAAAGCGCCTGCATCGGTCACTTTGGTGATCATTAAGGCGTAGAGCAGCCACCAACGCCCATCTTGTAGCCCTTCGTCGGGAAAGAAGTAGACGATATAAATGGCTGAGCTGAGCGGAATCGTTAGATAGATAAAACCAAAAAGTGTCACAGCGAGATTGATAAACGGTTGATCACCTTGAAAAATATAGTAGATAAAAGCGGATAGTAAAATAACTAACAAGGTAATCTCAGGAAGGGTTGTGGTGAAATCAGATTGCTGGGAGCTTAAAAAAATGGAAAAACCATAGACAACCGTGCCTACAATCCCCAGCGATTTCAAAGGGCGAAAACCCTTCATTTGTGCTAAACGATAGTATTCCCAGACAATTAAGCTGATGGCTGACGAGATGATCAATGCAAATAAGGGGCTAAAAAAAGAGATGTGCGATAAGGAAAGCGCTAAAATCACAAAGATAATAAAAATGGAGCTGACGATTAGGCGCTGTTGTAGTGAGGTCATTTGACTTAAAATCATAAACCGATGCGTCTCTTGCGTTTTTGAAAATTGAGGATGGCTTCCAATAAATGCTGAGTCGTAAAGTCCGGCCATAGGACATTGGAGCTATAGATCTCAGTATAGGAAGCTTGCCATAATAAAAAATTACTAATTCTGAGTTCGCCGCTTGTGCGAATTAGAAGGTCGGGGTCAGGTCTTCCCGCTGTGTCAAGATAGCTGGAGATTAATTCCTCTGTGATCTCTTGCTGGTCGAGTTTTCCTGTAGAGAAGTCGTTGAGGAGTCTCTGGACTGTACGGCAAATTTCGTTTCTACTCCCATAATTGATCGCAAAAATCAATTCCACGTCATGACAGTGTGCTGTCGCCTCTTTCGTCGCTGAAATGGTTTCGCAGATGTGTGGGGGCATTCCAGAAAGATCACCGATCGTCTGAAATTTAATCTCGTTATCGACCATGACCTGGCATTTCTCGATTAAATAAGATTGCAATAGCCATAAAATGGCTTGAATTTCGGGCTCGGGACGAGACCAATTTTCAGTTGAAAAAATATAAAAGGTCACTACCTTTATGCCGAGCTCTTTACTCGCTTTGACGATATCCATGATGATATCAGCGCCCTCGCGGTGGCCTTGGTCTGTAGAGGTGTTTTCCTTCTTCGCCCAGCGCCGATTTCCATCGGGAATAAAAGCGACGTGTGTGGGGATTTTATGTTGATCGAGTAGTGTGAGCTGTTCGGGGGTGTAGATTTTTTCAGTGGACGATAAACGACTGAAGAGGGGACTCTCCTGATCAATAGAGTTAAGAGATGGACAGCTGTTCATGAATTATGCTTTTATGAAAAAATTCCTAATAATTATTTTTCTAATTAAAGATGCAGAATACACAAAATCGATTTGTCTGTGTACTAAAATCGGCGCTCTTCCAACGCAAAAGCCTAGAAAAAATTAAAGGCAGAGACACAAAGAAGGTAGCCAGGCCGTCCCGGCCTGTGTCAGGTTGAGGCGCCCTGACTACTTTCTCAGAAAAAGTTACGAAAAAGCTAAGCAGGAATGGTTGCCAAGGCGTCTCACCCTGACACAGGCCGGGATGGCCTGGCTACCTTCTTCGTGTCTAGTATTAAGTTATTCTGCCTTAAGGACTTCCATGAAGGCGCTTTGTGGGATATTGACTTTGCCGATTTCCTTCATGCGCTTTTTACCTTTTTTCTGTTTTTCCCAGAGTTTGCGTTTACGCGAGATGTCTCCCCCATAGCACTTGGCGGTGACGTTTTTGGTGATGGCTCTGATGGTCTCGCGCGCGATGATTTTACCGCCGATGGCTGCTTGTACGGGGACTTTAAACAATTGTTGCGGGATGACTTCACCTAGTTTTTCACAAATGGCGCGTCCTTTGGATTCGGCTTTGGAGCGATGCACCATGCATGAAAAGGCGTCTACTGGTTCATCATTGACCCGTATTTCCAATTTGATAATGTCGCTTTTTTCGTAGGAGTCAAATTCATAGTCAAAAGAGGCGTAGCCTTTTGTGATCGATTTCAGCTTGTCGTTGAAGTCTGTAATGATCTCGTTTAAGGGCAAGCGATACGTCAGGAGTAGACGGCGTGCATCAATGGTCTCTGTTTTGACGCACGTTCCCCGTTTTTCCATGCCTAGGCTCATGATCGCCCCTAAATATTCGGAAGGTGTGATGATGTGGCATTTAACCCAGGGCTCTTCTACGCGTTCGATAAAGGTGGGATCAGGATAATGGCTAGGGTTGTCAATCTCCTTGACAGTGCCGTCAGAGAGCGTGAATTTGTAGATAACGCTGGCAGCGGTTGAGATGATATCTAAGTCGAATTCTCTTTGAATGCGCTCAAAAACGATCTCTAAATGCAGCAATCCAAGGAATCCGCAACGGAATCCAAAGCCTAAAGCCATGCTGCTCTCTTGTTCGATATGCAGGGCGGAGTCATTCAGCTGCAGCTTGTTTAAAGCATCTCTAAGCGGTTCAAAGTCGGATGAATCGATTGGATAGATACCGGCAAATACCACAGGGGTGATGAGGCGAAAGCCCGGTAAAACTTCCGGAGCTGGGTATTTCTGGAGCGTAATCGTATCGCCGACCTTAATGTCAGAAGGGATTTTAATATTGGCAATGACGTAGCCTACTTCTCCAGGGCGCAGCATAGCGGTCGGCAGTGCTGTTGGAGTGAAAATTCCCACTTCAAGTACTTCAAAGTTTTTGTTTGTCACCATGCATTTGATCAAGGAACCTTTTTTGATTTCACCTGTCATGACGCGCACATAGACCATCACGCCGCGGTAGGTGTCGTAATGGGAGTCGAAGATTAATGCACGCAGCAGATCATCTTCTGGCTCTTTTGGAGGAGGGACATCGATGAGGATGCGCTCGAGGATTTGATCGATGCCGATTCCTGATTTGGCAGAGCAGCAGACCGCCTGAGAAGCATCTAGACCGATGACATCTTCAATCTGTTTTCGGACACCTTCGACATCTGCAATCGGCAGGTCGATTTTATTGATGACGGGCACGATCTCAAGGTTGCGGTCTAGGGCTAAGTGCACGTTAGCTAAGCTTTGTGCCTGTACGCCTTGTCCGGCGTCGATAACGAGTAGGGCTCCTTCGCAGGCAGCCAAAGAGCGTGAAACCTCGTAGGTGAAGTCGACGTGGCCTGGGGTGTCAATCAAGTTGATTTGATAGACATCTCCATCATCTGCCTTGTAAAACATCGTGACAGGGTGGGCTTTGATCGTGATGCCGCGCTCTCTTTCCAAATCCATGCCATCTAAAAGCTGTTCTTGCATATCGCGAGCGGCAACAGTATGCGTTAATTCCAGTAAGCGGTCAGCAATCGTCGATTTTCCATGGTCGATATGGGCGATGATAGAAAAGTTACGAATTTTTTTTATATTGTATTTGAACATGTATGGATCCTAAAAGCGCGTCATTGATTTTATTAGGAAGTATAGCAGTAAGATACACAAATAGACAAGTTGATTTGAAAAGATAGTGAGCTATGAAAATTGTGTAAAAAATTTTAAACGCAGAGAGCGCAGAGGCGCAGAGGATCCCTAACGCTTTGTAGCTAACAATCCCGTATTCAATTTTTAAACACAAAGGCACAAAGATACAAAGGCACAAAGATGGGAATTTTTGTGAATAATCCTTAAACCCTTTCTTTGAGTTTTTGTACCTTTGTGTTTAAAAATTGAATACGGGATTGTTAGGGCTAGAGTTAGCAATTCCTCTGCTCCTCTGCGCTCTCTGCGTTTAATTTTAATTTTTATTGTCGTTGCGATGCAAACAGCAAAGCAGATCGCCCTCTCCAATTTCAAGCGTAACGGCATCGCCTAGGCAAATATTGGAGATGCTCATGAAATCCTTGTTGAAAGTGGCCTGTTTTAATTCCCATTTTAATCCGCGAGATGAAACATTGACCACAGGCGCCCCCAATGGAATAAAGGAAATGGTTTGTCCTGGAGTTGTAGCGACTTGAGTTTTTCCTTGAATACAAAAAATTGTTTCGCGTTCGGATTCTATAACCGCATTTTTTGAGTAACGCCTGAGAAGATGCAAGTTATAGAGCGTATGGTCTAATCGATGCCCTAAAGTTGCAAATAGGGCCATAGAAGAGAACTGATCTTTGACGGCGAGCAGAGCTAACTCCAGATCCGTCTCATCCTTTTCTTTGGGAAATTTTTTTGTTGGAGTGTTGGGATAATTCTTTAAGATATCTGTAGGAACCGAGTCTAAATCCCCTATGATGAGGTCTGGTTTAATGTGCATTTTTTCACAGTGTAGAAGTCCACCATCCACAGCCACAACAAAGGCATATTTTTTGATAAGAGAGGCGATAAAATCATGGTCTTCGATCAGACCATTTGCCACCAGGGCTACTTGTTGAGGAGTGTTCGTCATAACAAAAATGCAGAAAATGTGTTTAGGACAATAGGTATTGAAGGGAAAAAGAAAATGCGGCCAAGATGACTCGAACATCCACCGAGTTGCCCCGACTAGAACCTGAATCTAGCGCGTCTACCAATTCCGCCATGGCCGCATCGCCGTGTATCATAGCGGATCGCTTCGATTTCATCCAATAAAAACTCACTCTTCTTACGCAAAACTTGTTTAACGTAAAAGTAAGGTAGCCAGGGCGTCTCGCCCTGGTGCACAGGGCGAGACGCCCTGGCTACCTTCTTTTGCGTTAAATAGGTTGTGCCTAACATGAGGCATAGATTTGTTTGCGTGTTTTTGAGAAATTTGTTATAACCATACTCGTAGTCCTTTGGTTTTTAATCCTTTATTAAAATCTTTTTTAAGACCCCATCCTATGCATAGTCGTACCAACCCCTTTTTAGCAACCATCTCGGAACGCTATTGTCTTTCGCATCCGGGGACGAAAAAAAATACACAACACATTGTTTTGGATTTAAAGGGGTCTGGCCTTACATACCAGGTTGGAGACAGTCTGGGTGTATTCCCGTTGAATGATCCGCAATTAGTCGAGCAGACGTTAACGGCAATGAAAGCCTCTGGGGATGAGTTAATCACAGATAAAGCGGGTTTAGAATATACCTGGCGCGACTTTTTGGTGAGCAAAGCGAACTTAACAGAAGTGAGTCGAAAGTTTCTCTTAGAGATGATGCAGCGCCAAATACCGGGCGAGAAAAAAAGATTTTTGGAAGAATTGCATGTGCCGGAAAATAAAGAAAAGTTGAAAGAGTATTTGTCCATCCATCAGGTTTGGGATTTTCTCACCGAAAATGATGAAGTGGTGTTTTCGCCTCAAGAGCTATATGAACTATTAATGCCGCTGCTTCCACGGCTCTATTCGATCGCCTCTTCTCAGAAAGTTGTTGGGGAGGAGGTTCATTTGACTGTTGCTTTATTAGGTTTTGAATCGAATGGGTATCAGCGCAAAGGTGTTTGTACGCATTATTTATGTAATCTGGCGCCTATGCATGCAGCCTCAATTCCGGTGTACGTGCAACCCCACCATGGATTTACATTGCCGGAAAATCCGGATGCACCCATGATTATGATTGGTCCTGGAACCGGTGTCGCGCCCTATCGTGCTTTTTTGCAAGAGCGCGCTATTGAACAAATGGCTGGAAAAAATTGGCTTTTCTTTGGAGAGTGGAATCGGAAAACAGATTTTTTCTATGAGGATTTTTGGAAAACCATGCAGCAAAGAATAGCGCTGCGCCTCTCCTTGGCATTTTCTCGGGATCAAGAGAAGAAAATATATGTGCAACAGCGTATGCTTGAGGAGGGAAAGGAGTTTTTTCAATGGGTATCGGAAGGCGCCTATATTTTCGTATGCGGCGACATGCACCGCATGGCAAAAGATGTTGAAGTGGCGTTATTGCAGATCTTTGCGCAACATGGGCAGATGAGCGAGCAAGCAGCCAAAGACTACCTCAAGAAGCTGCGCCAAGAAAAACGCTATCGCCGAGACGTCTATTGATCTTCCACAGTGGTCATGATCGCAAAGCATTGCACTCCATCACCACAGCCAAAATCGGTTAATCCTTCTCCGGAAGTCGCTGTAATCCCCACTTGTGAAACGTCTAACTCCATAATGCGGGCGATGTTGCTGCGCATTTCGAGTAAGCGCTCTTTAAACTTAGGCTTTTTTCCCTCTAGGCTAATGGCGACATGGGTGACTCTCTGATTACCTAATGTTTTCATCGCCTCTTTGAGATAAACCTCACTATCGGTGATTCCATCTTTAAGGCATAGATCGTCAGCCAAAGCTCCCAGAATAAGAATTCCTGTTAAGGAACTAATCGCATTGCAAATGGAATGAAAAATGACATCTCCATCGGAATTTGCGTTAAAACCGGGCACTTGATTAAAAATAAGTCCGGCAATCACGCAAGGTTTTGAGGATTCATTAGGTAGAAAGCGATGGCTATCTTGTCCAAGACCTGTTCGAACGATTTGTTTGGAATGCATCATAAAAAAGAACTCCTTATCAAGAATAAATACGAGATGCACACCATTTTGAAGCGACGTGTAATTTAAAGCAAAAAAAATAAACGCAGAGGACACAGAGTTGTTATTACAAATCGTTATGAATTTCTCTGCGCCCTCCGCGACCTTTGCGTTTAATTTTTTTCTAGTAATTTTTTTAGTACAATTTAATAATGATTTCTTTATAAGGAAAGCATGCAACCAGTGCGATAAAAGATTGACGGAATCCAAAGCACTGATTAACCTTGGTTTTTTTTATTTGATAATCATGAGATTTTAGAAGATTATTTTGGACTTCAACATTCAATTTCCAATCTCTAATCTCCAATTTCTAGCCTTCAGGATTAGGATAGAAGGACTTATTGTAATTTACACGGGTGAACATGATAAATTTCCGCAAGCTCAAACAAGACTATTCTCCTTCCATCATCAAAGAGGGGCGGGCACTTTACGAAAAAGAAATGGTCATTGGTGGCAAAATTGTGCATATTAATCCAACTAGTGTGCGCCTAAATTGCCGCGTCTTGGGGAGTTTTGACAACACCTATCAGTGTGAGATCGAAATCGATCGCAAACAGTCTGTAACAATCGATTCGGATTGCAATTGCTCGTATCAATATGACTGTCAACATCTCTCAGCGGTACTATTTTATCTGGAAGAGAAGTTTGATGAAATTTTGACGACTTATGCCAAAGAAACGGATGTGGAAAAGGCTGTTGGACTGGACGAAAAAGGTAAAGCCACTTTGTTAGAGACTTTTAAAGAGGCTGAATCCAAAGAAATTCAACGGCAAGGTAAAAAATACCAAAAAGAGCTTCTCCAAGAGTACATTGGGGCATCTGATGTTCTAGGGAAATCGCCTTTCTTCTTGCCGGATGAGCAGGTTGTTCAAGACAAAGCCGAACTTGCTGTTATCTTCACACCAATCCCTACAGCCTCTCCTCACGAGATTTCGCGATTCCTTGAAGTGCAACTCGCTTTGCGCCTACCTTTTCGCTCTAAACCGCTTAATATCTTAAATCTGAAAGAATTTTTAGAGGCTGTGCGCTACAAAGAGGCTCTATATATTGGCAGCAAACGCTATTTTTTCACGTTGGATTGTTTTGATGGGGAAAGCTCCCAGATTCTTAAGTTGATCATGGATTTTGCCCGTATTTCTGAAGCTAAAGATGAGAGATGTTTGCGTTTTGCGCAAATCGATACCGAAGTGTTTGGGACGCTGCTTGCACAGGCTTATGAGATGGCGATGAGTCGTTCAATAGCCTCCCTTGGATCAAAAGAGGGCGAATATCAAGTGATGCCTTGTCTGTATTATAGCACGCTAGAGGAGCCTTTGCGTTTTTCAAACACGCCTGCAGGATTGCGTTTTGAGCTGGAATATTTGGATGCGATTGCTCCAAAACTGCTTCTCAAACCAATGATCGTTTTAAGCCGCGATAAGAAGCTCACATTGGAAGAGGTCCAATTGTTCGAATGCGCACGCCCTGGAATGATTTATGAGAATACCTATTATGGTTTTCAGTCGTGCATCAAAAGAAAACATTTGCGGAATTTAACGGTGATACGCAATGTCACCATTCCGGAACCCCTTTTTGGCACGTTTGTAGAGAACTCTTTCCCAGAGTTAAAACGCTTCGCAGAAGTGGGTCAAGAGGAGATTATCGAGCGTTTTGTGACCCTGCCTTTTGTTGGTCAGGTCGGTGCAGAGTGCGATATCCAGTATCTCAATGGAGAGTTGGAGGCGTTGTTGCATTTTGTCTATGATGGCATTAAATTGCCCGCTGCGGCTTCAAAGCTCAGTGTCGATCATGTTTTCCCGTTTGTGACCAAGCAGGGTATCTTGGCGCGCAATCTGACGGAAGAGCAAAAAATTATCGATGCGCTTTTTCAAGATTTTGTTTTCGATGCCCCTCAGGGGCTCTACATCGCTAAAAATGACAAGAAGATTGTGGAGTTTATGACGGAGGTCATTCCTCTGAATCAGCATCGAGTCAAATTCAATTGCCCTGAAAACCTATTAGACCAATTTATCTATGATAATTCCACGTTCAAATTGCATCTAAAGGAATCGGACCGTATCGACCTCTACGAAGCGGAATTGACGGTTGACGGATACCTTCAAGGGGTGACTATCGAGCTGTTGTGGGAGTGTCTCTCTACTAAACGCGCCTTTATCGAATTGGAACGCAAAAAACAGGGTAAAAAGAAATCCCATACCATTGATTTTTCCTCCAGTCTCTCCCATAAGATTTTAGTGCTTGATCTGGATAAGTTGGCGCCACTGGTGCAAATTTTTGATGAAATTGGTATCAAAGAGTTGACGACGCATCAAGAACAGCGTCCTCTATGGAGTCTGACCAGTATTGACCCCTCTCTATTTGAGGGATTGCCTATTGAATTTTCGATGAGCGACAAGCTAAAAGAAATTCAGCAGCAGATGTTTGGCTCCATTTCCCTTGAGCCCTCGCAGCTTCCTTCTCAGGTAAAAGCGACCCTGAGAAATTATCAGAAGGAAGGGGTTCATTGGTTAGAGCGATTGCGTACCATGCATCTTAATGGAATTTTAGCGGATGACATGGGCCTTGGAAAAACGTTACAGGCGATTATTGCGGTCACTCAAGACAAACTAAAAAACCCGAAAAGCCTCTCCGTGGTCGTGTGCCCCACCTCTTTAGTGTATAACTGGCAGGAGGAATTTAATAAATTTAATCCCGAATTGAAGGTATTGCCTGTCGATGGGACGCCCTTGCAAAGAAAGAAATTGTTGAATGAAGTTGCCGATTTTGATGTAGTAATTACTTCCTACAGTCTATTGCAAAAAGATATTGAGTTTTATAAAACGGTGGCTTTTAATTATGCCATTTTGGATGAAGCGCAGCACATTAAGAATCGCGGTACGCGCAATGCGAAATCCGTTAAAATGATTCAGGCCGCCCATCGCCTCATCTTAACCGGTACACCGATAGAGAACTCTCTTGAGGAATTATGGAGTCTATTTGACTTTTTAATGCCTGGATTATTGAGCAGCTACGATCGTTTTATCGAGAAATATGTGCGCAGCCCTACTAAGGATCTGAATGCATTGCGTAAAAAGCTTTCTCCCTTTATCCTGAGACGCATGAAAAAAGATGTGTTGGATGATCTGCCTCCAGTATCCCATATCGCCTATCATTGTCATTTGTCCGAGACGCAGAGAGAGCTTTACCACTCCTATGCGGCATCAGCTAGAGAAGAGCTTTCACAGTTGGTTAAGAAAGAAGGATTCGATAAAGTTCAGATTCACGTTTTAGCGACATTAACGCGTTTGAAACAAATCTGCTGTCATCCGGCTATTTTTGCCAAAGATAAGGCGGAACCGGGCGATTCGGCGAAGTACGACATGTTGATGGAGTTGTTGCAGACATTGATCGAAGGCAAGCATAAAACAGTGATTTTTAGTCAGTATACGCGTATGCTAAACATCATTCGCCAAGATCTGCAGCAGCAAGGGATACCGATCGAGTATCTGGATGGCTCTAGTAAAAACCGCTTGAGTATCGTGAAGAAATTTAACGAAGACCCTTCCGTTTCCGTGTTCCTAGTCTCTTTAAAAGCGGGTGGTTCGGGCTTGAATTTGGTGGGTGCCGATACAGTGATCCATTACGATATGTGGTGGAATCCAGCTGTTGAGAATCAGGCCACCGACCGCGTGCATCGCATCGGACAAAAAAATTCCGTTTCCTCGTATAAACTGATTACATTGAATACGATTGAGGAAAAGATTTTAGAATTACAGAGTCGCAAAAGAGGTCTGGTTCAACAGTTGTTGACCAGCGACGAAGAAGCGATCTCTAAATTAACGTGGGAAGAAGTTTTAGAACTCCTACAGACGTAAAAAAATTAAACGCAGAGGGCGCAGAGAAAAAAATACAAAAAATTAAACACAAAGGCTCAAAGATACAAAGACACAAAGATGGAATTTTTTGTGTCGTGAATGCCACTTAAACCTTTTCTTTGTGTCTTTGTCTCTTTGTGCCTTTGTGTTTAATTTTTTATGAGTGTTTAAACTGTGACTTACAGACTTAAATAGCTATGATATAATAATTTGCACTGAAGAGGCTTCATGAGTAAGAAAAATTCAAAAGGATTCCAATCGACCCTTGCAGACATGTACAATGCGATGCATGGAAGATTACATCGATTTCGCGGAGTGCTCTCTAATGATATCGGAATCGACTTAGGCACGGCGAATACGCTGGTATTTGTGCGGGGTAAGGGCATTGTGTTGGCGGAGCCCTCTGTGGTGGCTGTCGACTCCCAAACCGGTGAAGTGTTAGCGGTGGGTCAAAAAGCCAAAGCGATGCTTGGAAAGACGCCGCGTAAGATTCATGCAGTGCGTCCGATGAAAGATGGGGTGATTGCCGATTTTGAAATCGCAGAGGGGATGCTGAAGGCTTTAATCAAGCGCGTCACGCCTGCTAGAAGTCTTTTTCGTCCAAAAATTCTGATCGCTGTGCCCTCAGGGATTACGGGGGTGGAGAAGCGCGCTGTTGAGGACTCTGCTCTGCATGCTGGAGCTCAGGAGGTCATTTTAATTGAAGAGCCGATGGCGGCGGCTATCGGAGTCGACTTACCTGTGCATGAGCCCTCTGCCAATATGATTATTGATATTGGAGGCGGAACGACGGAAATTGCAATTATCTCGTTAGGCGGGATTGTGGAATCGCGTTCGTTGCGGATTGCCGGAGATGAGTTTGATGAGTGCATTATTAACTACATGCGCCGAACCTATAACCTCATGATTGGACCACGTACAGCAGAAGAGATCAAGATGACCATCGGCTCTGCCTACCCGTTAGGGGGTAATGAGCTAGAGATGGAGGTTAGAGGGCGCGATCAGGTGGCTGGTTTGCCTGTGACTAAACGCATCAACTCTGTAGAGATCCGGGAATGTCTGGCGGAACCGATTCAACAAATTATTGAAAGTGTGAAACTGACATTGGAGAAATGCCCTCCGGAATTAGCCGCCGACTTAGTGGAAAGAGGGATGGTTTTAGCGGGCGGTGGAGCATTGATTAAGGGGATTGATAAGGCGCTGATTAAAGAGACGGGGCTACCGGTCATTATCGCACCGAATCCGCTGCTGGCAGTATGCCTCGGCACCGGAAAAGCCCTAGAGTACCTCGACAAATTTAAAAAACGTAAATCGCTGTAACGTAATAGTTGAGATGTCTCGTCTTTTCTGTGTTATTCAGTGAAGCAAAGTGAGTCCTTCCCCCTACCGGGGGAAGGACTCACTTTGCTTCACTGAATGCTATGGAGAAGATGGGGTATGTGAACTGTTACGCTTTTATCCTCCTCTGTGTCCTCTGTGTTTAAAAAAAACGACACACGCTTGTTCGGCTTGTATTGTTTAACTTGTTTAGTTTCGGAGTCTTTGATGCCTCTTTGTACTTCTTTAGATCAACAACTGAAGAATGATCGCTTAAAACAATGGGTTAAGCGGATCGTTGAGTTGTGCCAACCTGCTCAGGTTTGGCTGTGCGATGGATCCGAAGAGGAGTATGATCAATTGTGCCAGCAGATGGTCGATAGCGGCACCTTTATCAAGTTAAATCCTGCTAAACGTCCTGGTAGTTTCCTCGCGCGTTCGACTCCGGATGATGTGGCGCGGGTGGAAGACCGTACTTTTATCTGTTCCGAAAAGGAAGAGGATGCCGGACCGACAAATCATTGGAAAGCGCCGGAAAAAATGCGTGAGATCCTTCAAGATCTCTTTAAAGGATGCATGCAGGGGAGAACGCTCTATATCGTCCCTTTTTGCATGGGGCCTTTAGGGTCAGCCATTTCTCACATTGGTGTTCAGTTAACCGATTCTCCTTACGCTGTATGCAACATGCATTTGATGACGCGTATGGGCAAGAAAGTGCTTGATCTTCTCGGTAATTATCACTTTGTGCCATGTGTGCATTCCGTTGGTATGCCTTTACAGCCCGATCAAAAAGATGTGCCTTGGCCATGCAATTCCAAAGATAAATACATTGTGCACTTTCCAGAAACCAAAGAGATCTGGTCCTATGGCAGTGGATATGGCGGAAATGCTCTTTTAGGTAAAAAATGTTTCGCTTTGCGCATTGCCTCGGTGATGGGAAAGGAAGAGGGGTGGCTAGCAGAGCATATGCTCATTATGAGTTTGACCAATCCTGAAGGGGAGAAGAAGTATTTTGCCGCCTCTTTCCCAAGCGCCTGTGGAAAAACGAATCTGGCAATGCTGACACCAACATTACCGGGTTGGAAAGTCGAGACAGTCGGCGATGATATTGCCTGGATGAAGTTTGGTGAAGATGGACGCCTCTATGCCATCAATCCGGAATATGGCTTTTTTGGGGTCGCTCCAGGCACCTCTTATCAGTCTAATCCAAATGCGATGCGCACCATGACGAAACGCGCGATTTTCACGAATGTGGCCCTGACGGATGATGGCGATGTCTGGTGGGAAGGCATGACAGAGCAGCCTCCCGCTCATTTAGTGAGCTGGTTGGGTAAGGAGTGGACTCCGGCTTCGTTGGAAAAAGCGGCGCATCCGAATTCGCGCTTTACGGTGCCGACCTCCCAATGTCCAATCCTAGATGCGGCGTGGAATGATCCTCAAGGAGTCCCTATTTCAGCAATTTTATTTGGCGGACGCCGTTCGACAAATGTGCCCCTCGTTTATGAAGCGTTAAGTTGGCCCCACGGCGTCTTCATCGGGGCGAGTATTTCCTCGGAGACAACTGCCGCCGCTGCGGGTCAGGTGGGCCAGTTGCGCCATGACCCGTTTGCGATGCTGCCTTTTTGTGGATACCATATGGGGGATTATTTCGGGCATTGGCTTTCAATGGGGAAAAAGGTTGATGCTTCCAAGCTGCCTCAGATCTTTTATGTGAATTGGTTTAGAAAAGACGATCAGGGCAACTGGTTATGGCCGGGATTTGGCGAAAATTGCCGCGTCCTCAAATGGATCTTTGAACGCACTCAAGGTAAGGAAAATGGCCATCTATCCGCGGTGGGCTATTTGCCAAACGAAAGCGATCTAGATGTATCGGGATTGAAGCTAGCTCCAGGGGCCTTGAAGGCGCTTCTTTCTGTAGATAAAGAGGCGTGGAAGAAAGAGGTTGAGGAGCTGAGTCGTTACTTCGCTTTATTTAGCCGCAAGCTCCCAAAAGAAATTGAGGGAGAACTATGCGCTTTAAAACGGCGTATTAAGGATGGAGGGGGCTGTGATTAAAAAGAAAAAAAACACGGTAGCGACAGAATTTTTAACGAAGGCTCTGATTGTGAGCGGGACGGCGAACATCGCTTTGCTCTCCTTTCTTTTTTATGGATTTTTCCGAGAGGTCAGTCCATCGCCCTACTGTTCTTTAAAACCAGCGGACCGCAACGAGCAGCAAGTGCCTTTAGCTATCGATCACACCAATGCTGAAGTGATCCATCTGTTTAGAAAAATGACGCTGCCGCAGCTGGTGGGCAAGCTCAGCAATAGCCAGTTGATCGAAAATGGGTATACCCAACGCGATCTCGCTTTGGGGAGTCTGATCTCGTTTCACTATTTTGACTTATCAAGAGCTCTTTTAGGGCGTTCTCCACCCACTCAGCAGCGTAAAATAGCGTTTGCTCCTTTAAGCAAAGGGGATGTGAATGAGGTGATCGTCTATCCCGGCTTAACGGATGCCGATTATAGCGCGATTATCCAGTATGCAAAATCCGAGAAATGGCCTTTTACCAGCAAGGGACTCTACCTATTGCTATGCAAGCAGGAGACGCCTTATGCCTCACTGGCCGATGCGTTTTATTTGACCCCTGAATTTCTGACAGTGGAAATGCTCTTTAATCGCGCGGATGTATCGATCGAAAAAAACGACCTCCTTAAGATGCTTTGTCAGGGGAATTGGGAGATGTTAACGGCCTTTGTGGAGGCGCAGCGCGTCACTCAGGATCTCTCGGATGCACGCCGGCAGCGCTTCCTATTAGACTATATTCAGAATGGATCTCAGATGGCCGCTGCGCTGATTTTAAAGACCGACGGCGTCTTTGCCGCTAAAAAACTCGACGATGCGCAAGTTCTCATGCTATTAACTCTATTAGAAGAAAAAACGCCGGAGTCAGAATCTTTTGCGATCAGCGAATTGACCAGTCCGCGTGGGGATAAGGTGTGGCAACAAGCCGCGACGCGTTTATACGCCTATGCGAACGAACCAAAACCTGAAAAATGGCACCATGAACTGGCGCTGCATCGCTTTGCCCCCAATATCAAAGAGTTATTTCCGCAGCAGATGGCTGACCAAGTGAGCACGAAACAGCTGGCGCAGAAAATTGCCGCTCCCGCCCAAAAAGCCGTGGAGAGCCCTAAAGTGGTGAAGGCCAACAAAAGTGTGGAAGCAAAAAAAACGGGTGAAAGCGCTAAAGTGGGGTCTAAGATGACCCAACAAGTTGCTAAAGATAAAGTAGACGCAGGCAAGGCGTCAAACAAACAAATCGGAAAGAAATCGGATCCGACCTCTTCCCTAAAAAAAACATCTAAGCTTTACGTCGTGCAAGAAGGCGATTCCCTCTGGAAGATTTCGCGCAGCTACAAAGTTGAGCTCAAAGCCTTGAAAGACTACAACCAATTAGCCTCGGACTTTCTAAAGCCCGGGACTATTTTGAGGATTCCTTCGGCTTAAGTTTCGGAAGGTAGCCAGGGCGTCCCGCCCTGATGCACAGGCCGAGACGGCCTGGCTACCTTCTTGCTTCGCCTCGCCAAGAAAACAGTTTCTTGGCGCCTTGGCCTTGTATTGCAAAAAGATTAGGTCATCACCATTCTATTAGCCGAATAATAAGCGTTGCGCAATATACGCCGCTCTTGAGGCAATTGTTACCTCGCCAAGAAGCATTAAGTAATCTGGCTCATGATGACGGAATCCTATGCCTGCGCGTGCGCAAATGATGAGTGAGGGAAATGGGGTAATCAAAAATAGCAACGAGGGCACGATATAGGATGCAGCCGCAAAGGGAAGGGGAAAGCTTGTGAATATAGCCATTGCAACTGCATAAATAACGGTGTTGATAGCAAGGGTCCCCACAATCCCGTTTTTAATGTCTTGCGGCCATTTGTATATTGAACCTAAAGCGTAGCCTGAAGCACATGACACGCCGAGTCTAGTAGCAAATAAAGCAGCTTGAGGAATAAATGACATGGTAGTAACTCCTGTTTTTTGTTTGTTAAAGATTT
>Ga0207102_1085_pt1 | contig 16891 bp, 13 predicted proteins | sample Alteio_BWMinHeat_80_FD_153573 | JGI IMG/M metagenome (GOLD analysis project Ga0207102, IMG submission 153573) | Enriched cells from forest soil in Barre Woods Harvard Forest LTER site, Petersham, Massachusetts, United States -... | ecosystem: Environmental > Terrestrial > Soil > Temperate forest >... | reverse complement strand
CTTGTGTAGAGAGGGGTCAGGACCGACAATGTTGACAATCTTTAAGAACGTTATTTATTGAAGCGTTTGTGAAGGTTCTTAAAGATTATCAACATTGTCAATCCAGACCCCAATGCTCGTTGTCAATCCAAACATAAATCCAAACCTCAATCCAGCTTCTCAGGAGCAGCCAAGTAACGGGTTACCAATATCGAAAAATGCTTCGCATTCTGAAGCCTTCGGCTTATTGCGACTTATGCAATCGTCTCGGTAGGGGGAAGGACCACTTATTTCTCTCTGTATTTCCTTACTTTTATGTTTTTCTTTAGTAGAAGATTGTTTAAAAAAGAGGAGGCGGTGTAGACTAATGAAAGGCAGTCAAACACTGCATTTTCTCTGTGCATTCCGTGGAATGTATATAAAACGCTAACTCCGGGTAAGTAACTGTGACACTATTAGTTCCCTACAGTTGGATTAAAAAGGCTTCGCCGGCTTTATTACAAGACGATGAAATTCCCCTATATGGGCATCCGCCGGCTTTCCCCTGGGAGCAATTTTCAGCATTTTTGGAAAAACGTTTTGAGCAGCAATCTTTTAAAATAGAGCTGCAGAGCGTTCAATGGCGCGCTGCTGAAGAGCTTTTTGCCGGATTGGGAGAGAATCGCATTCCAGTATATTTTTCACTATCACCTTTAGAGGGATCCGTATGTTGGGTGTTTCCTGAGGATGATCTCGATTTGTTGATGAACCTTCTATTGACGCAAACATTAGGCTCAGTGACCGACCTGGATAGAGATTTTCGCGATGGTTTTTACCGCTGTCTGATTATAGAGTCCATGCATGCCTTGAGTCAGGTTCCGTTTGATAAGAGTTTATCTCCTCAGATTGTGCAAAAAGAGGAGCTTCCTGCCCAAGATTCCCTTTGCTTAGACATCTGTCTGATCTTTCAGCAAAAAACTTTTGTCGGTCGCCTGCTAGTTTCCCCTGAGTTTTTGCGCAGTTGGAAAGAGCGCTATGCGACGCGTTCCCTATCGGTTGCTCTGCAGACCCCTCTCGCTCAAAAATTAAGTGTGATGGTATCTCTTGAAGCTGGAAGAACGTCTTTAAAGCTTTCCGAATGGCAAAAAGTGCGCTTAGGCGATTTTCTCACCTTGGATTCTTGTACATTGAAGAGCCAAGCGGAAGGAGGTCGGGTGATGTTAACGATTGATGGGGCTTATCTTTTTCGAGCGCGTATTAAGAATGGAAATATAAAAATTTTAGAACATCCGTTGTATCACGAGGTAGAACCTAATATGAGCAAAAAACTTCCGGAACATGAACCGGAACCAGAATTAATAGAGGAAGAAGATCCTCTTTTTGAAGAGGATGAAGATGAAGGGTTCGAAGACGAGCCTGAAGAGTCTGAAGAACATGAAGACCCTGAAGATCAATCTTCGCTTGATGATGCCCCAGATCTGGAGGAAACAGATGCTCCAGCTACGGAAAAAGTGGCAAAAAAACCAATGACCCCTGAAGACATTTTCCTGTCAGTGGTCGTTGAAGTCGGCCGCATTCAGATGAATGCGCAGAAGTTGATGGATTTGCAGCCTGGAAATGTTTTGGATCTCAATATTCGCCCTGAAAATGGCGTGGATTTGGTTGTGAATGGGGAGCGCATTGCTAAGGGCGAACTTCTTTTGATAGGCGATGTTTTAGGGGTTAGAGTATTAGATATTGGGTGAAAAATAACAGCTTAGACCCCTTAACATCTGCTAAAAAATTAAACACAAAGACACAAAGGTAAAAAGACACAAAGATAAAATTTCAACTAGAGGCTGGTATAAATTTTCCCTTTGTGCCTTTGTACCCTTGTGTCTTTGTGTTTAATTTTTTAGCGGATGTTAGGTGTATCTGAACTGTTAGGGTGAAAATAGGCAAAATGAGATGGCAAAAGACGATGATTTTCACAAACAGAACACTCTAACCGGTTTATCCCGTAAGGATAAGGCTGAACGCATGCCAGAGCTGCCGGATCAGATTGGTCCTTATAAAATAGAGACTCTTTTAGAAAAGGGGGGCATGAGCTACCTTTATTTAGGGATGCACCCCGAAACAAAAGAGCCGACTACGATCAAAGTCCTTTCTCCAAAATATCTTTCGCATCCCGAATTTGTGCAACGCTTCCTGATGGAGGCTGAAATCATTGCCATGGCAAACCATCCCAATATTATCCAGCTTTATGGGCATGGAGAATGGGAAGGAGGCCTTTATATCGCCATGGAATTTATTCAGGGGCAGTCTCTGAGGCAGTACATGCTCCAAACCCCGCTTTCTCTAACACGAGCCCTCGAAATTGTGATTGAGATTTCCTATGCCTTAAGCCATTTGCACAGTCATGGAATTATTCACCGCGATCTAAAGCCGGAAAATATCCTGATTGATCAGCAGGGATTGGTTAAAGTCATCGATTTTGGCATCTCTCAGCTACTCACAGTGGATAAGGCTCATGATTCGCAGCATCGGCAATTTGTAGGGACACCTATCTATATGAGTCCTGAGCAGCGCGAAGATCCGCAAAACGTCTCCTTTCCCTCTGACATTTATTCGTTGGGTATTATCGCGTATGAGCTGATTTTAGGTAGATTGAGTTTTGGACAAATTCACCTAGCCCTGATGCCGCGCGGTATTCGAAAAATTTTATCTAAAGCATTACAGCCTATTGTTGAAGACCGCTATCAGGATGTGGTCGATTTTGTGACGGATGTCACCACGTATATGAATTCTTCTGTATTGCAACAGGAAAAAAAGGTGGGGGATCAGCTGAGTGAATTGTCAGATGATCTGAAGCGTGCACAGGCAGCTTTAGCCACTAGTAGACCCCCGACTTGGAACTGTGTCAAGATGGGCTTGGTGAATTATCAGGGCATGTGCTTATCCGGTGTTTATTATGATTTTTTCGAGCTTCCAAACAATGTCTATGGAATTATCATGGGGGAGTCTTCCTCTCCCGGTGCAGAAGGAGTGGTCTATGCAGCTGTTCTAAGGGGAATTGTGAGGGGGTTGTGCCGCTTGACGACGCATCCTGTGGAGCTGATGACCATTCTCAATGACATTTTATTTAGAGATACATTAGATCAAGTCTTCACTTTAAACTACCTGATTATCCGACCTGATCAGAATGAATTGAATTATATTTCTTGTGGATATGGTAATTTATGGTGTATTCCGGTGGGTGAAGAAATTCCCAAAAAAATTCAAGCTGAGAATATTCCACTAGGCGTTTCTAAAGACGCTGTATTTAAGGAAGTTGCGCATCCGTGGAACATAGGAGACCTATTGGTCTTGAATACTTTTGTGACGACATCATGTTTTACAGATCAAAAAAATGAGATTCCTGAAGAATTGTTTGAGCAGGCGTTGATCGAGAATCTAAACAGGACCCCTCAAAAACAAGTTGAGGGGGTTTTACGTCGCATTAAGTTGTCGTTGCCAAAACTATTAAGCGAGCATTCCATTTCTTTAATCGGGCTTGAGAGAGTTGAGTAAGCCTCCAGTCATCGGCTTTACTTTTTCTTTGCGATCTTCGCGTTCAACAAATTTCGCGTCAGTTGCATTAAATATTTCTTTACTCTAAAAAAATGCATGTGTTACCTTTCGATTTTCATAAAACCTAACAAAGGAACGGAACGCATGAAAAACTTTATAAAGTCTCTGTTTTTAGCGGCTGTGTTTTTGCAAGGAGCGACTGTGAGTGCTGCCTGCATAACTAGTTGTGAACCAGCCCCTGTCTCAGGTTGCTGTGAGGACTGGCACGAATTTGATAGTTTGAACTTTGTTGCCAGATACTCAGCCTTTTTCCCTCTTTCAGATCGCGTGACTCACATTTATGACCACGCTTTGCCTTGCTTGGAATTGGAAGCAAATGTTAATGTTTGCGATAATTTGCTAGGTTTTTTTAGTGCCGGATATATCTGGGATAATGGCGCTTCAGTTTTAGGCAACAGAACGGAATTAAGTTTAGTTCCGTTGACATTAGGGGCTAAGTACTTATTGTGCTGGTCTGACTGTGTCGATTTATATGTCGGGACAGGTTTGGTTTATAGTTTTTTGAGCACGCATGACCATTCAGATTTTGTCAAACAGCATAGACATAAAGGCGCCTTTGGTGGTGCGGCTAAAACAGGCTTTTACTACTACTTTAGTGATTGCCTATTCTTCGAAGGCTTCCTAGATTATCTATATCAGCGTTATAGTTTTTCTGATTATCTCCATGATGGAGGCTTTGTTGAAGGGGCAAACGTCAACATGAGCGGAATCAAACTTGGCTTTGGTGTCGGTCTGTACTTCTAAGAATATATAGTTCAGATGCCTCTTCTTCGTTATGGCATTCATTTAAGCCAATTGAGCCTTTCCCCCGGGAGGGGGAATCGTTAATAGCCCCGGGTGGAGCGCTAGAGGAACCCGGGGTCATAGATAATAAGAATCGCGCCCCGGTAGGGGCGCAAGAAAGCAAAACGGGATGTTAATATGACATTTTCGAAGTTTTTGATTGATACTCTTGAAGCTCTCTTGCGCCCCTACCGGGGCGCGATTTCTGTTATCTATGACCCCGGGTTCCGCTAGCGCTCCACCCGGGGCTATTAACGATTCCCCCTCCCGGGGGAAGGCTCAATTGGCTTAAATGAATGCCATAACGAAGAAGGGGTATCTGATCTGAATTGTTACGATTTTTGAGTTCACTTGTGTATATATTGACAGTTGATTTTTCATCACATTAATACGTAGAGACATGCAAAACATACCCTGCTTTCGTTTATTGATTGGATTTCTCGTATGCGCTTGTTGCTTGAATTGGATTCAAGCAATAGATCAGGAGGCTCCTCCATTCGAGTCTTCCAATAGGCCTTCTTCTCAGGGCTTGACGCCAGAGGAGATACCCGCATTTACGACTCAAATTAACGAGTTGGAAGCAATGTGGAGGCTAGATGCCGCTGTAGCTGAAGAAAAAAAACAGAAGCTTGATGAAACGCGTGCAGCGCCGCCCCAACAAGTTAATACGCCTGTAAAGATCTCTGAGCAGAACTCAAGTAGTCGTCCTGTGGTTCCTGAGCAGAACTTGAATGCTCGTCCGGTGGCTCCTGCGCAGAATTTATCCCCGCCGACAACGCCTTCAGCAGTACCTGTAGCGCCTATAGTTCCAGTTGCCCCAGTAACTCCAACCGCTCCAACAGGAGCTGTGCAGGTCACATTGACTCCGGCTGCTCAGCAACCGGCAGTTCAAAGTCCAACTCCTGTTACCCCCTCCACCCCTGCTTCAGCCCCTGCGGTTGCTCCCGCAACTATTGCTACACCGCCAAAAACCATTTTGATCAATTTTACGAATGTGGGAATGATCGAGTTGATTCGATTTATTAGTCGCGTCTCGAACAAAAACTTTATTTTTGATGAAAATGACTTGCAGTTCAATGTGACGATTGTCTCAGAAGAACCCACAACGATTGAAAACGTTATGGCAGCCTTATTGCAAGAGTTGCGTATTCATGGGTTGAGTTTGTTAGAGCAGGGCAATAATATCATCATTCATCAGGCTCCGGGTGTCAACTCCATTTCAAAAGTGGTTGTGCAAGGCTCTACTGAGAATCATTATGATGCAGATATTGTCACGCAACTCTTTCGCTTAAATACACTCGATGCAGATAATGTGGCGACATTGATCCGACCTTTGGTCTCGGATAAAGCTTTTGTCGAGGTCTTAAAAGAGACTAATTATCTGGTTGTGACGGACTTAGTTGCTAATTTGGAAAAAGTTGCTCAACTGATTAAAAGCATCGATAAACCGAACAGTGGATCGGTGATCGGTCAATATGTGGTGAGAAATTCCGTAGTCGATGTGCTGATTGAACATGCGAGAAGTGTGATGACACCTCTCTCCATTGGACAAACGTTGATTTTTGTTCCACACTATGCCTCTAGCAGTATTTTCATCGTTTCGTCACCATTTTTAGTTGCGCGTTCGATGACGATTATGCAATATCTCGATCAACGTCAAGGGATGACCCGTATTTTTGATGAGGAGATCTCCCCTTTGCCGCGTTTAGAGGGGGAGTGGAGGCTAGATGCTTATGGGAATTGGGTATTTTATCCTAGTCTTGCGAGCGCAGGCGGCACATCGGGGTCAAATCCCCCCGAAGGAAGCTGGGTCATTGATGCGCAGGGGAATTGGCATTTTGTACCTGGTAAGGGAGCCGGTGGAGCTGCGGCAGGCGCACCAGAAGGAAATTGGGTATTGGATAAGAATGGAAATTGGGTTTTCCAACTAGCTCAGGGGGGCGCGATTTCGCCCTCTAAGCAGCGTTTCCCTTCGCAATCTACAGCTGAATTGCCCCTTGGACACATTGAGCGCACGCAATTTTCGATTTATAAATTGCATTACCGTAAGGGAGATGAAATCCAAGAGGCATTGTCTCGCATCGGTCAGAGTTTAGAGCTCGCTTCAGCTGAAAACAATGTGGATTTGATCGCCGCCATTAATAGCATTCAATGGCTTGAAGCTTCCAATTCCTTGATTCTAACTGGAACAGGAGAATCAGTCTCAAAAATTAAGGAATTTATCTCTGAAATCGATCTGCCATTGCGCCAAGTCTTTATCGAAATGTTGATTTTACTCACAACGATCGATGATTCATTGAATTATTCAGTTAATTTTGAGGCCGACCTTAAGCAGCCCGGTGTTTTTGGCGCTGAAAGCTTTTTGTCACAAGCTGCCCCTACGCCACTAACTTTGGCGATGCAACAAGCATCGAATGTTCCCACGTTGACCTCACCTGATCCAGGTGTTTTAGCGCGCACCGTAGGGTTTAATCTAGGGATTGTTGGACAGCACTTAACGTATGGTGGGCTTAATTTTAATACGATTGGCGCCCTTATTAGAGCCTTGCGCGATAAGATTAATGTCAATGTGGTGATGAATCCGAAAATTTTGACGGAAGATAACTACCCTGCAGAAATCTTTGTGGGATTGAATACGCAATTTCCTACCCAGGCTATCGTAAACGACCAAGGGGTGATTCTTACTCAAAACTTTGAATACCGCAACGTAGGGACTTATCTTAGCGTAACGCCACTGATTGGCGACAATGATGTGGTGACGCTTTTAATTGAACAAGATGTTAGCAGTCTGGCTCCTAACGTGATCGGAACGGCCCCAGGTTCTATTACCACGCGCTTAAATACAACGAAGACCAAAGTTCATTTGCCTAATAAGTATTTCCTTATTCTGAGTGGAATGATCCAAGATACCGATACGCGGGAGCGCGTACAAGTGCCCTGTTTGGGAGGTATACCCTTTTTAGGAGCAGCTTTTAGCGATAAGCGTGTGACTGATAGCAAGAGCAATTTAATGATCTTTATTCGTCCTCAGATTGTGGACACAATAGAGGATATTCAAACTCTTACGCGCCATCAGCAAGATGTTTTCATTCTGAAATGCCGCGAGAAAGCTGGCTGGAAGTATGAAGCTGAAGAAGCCCTTGACTTCCTTAACCTAAAAGGTGCTTTTGATTGCGACGGATGCCCCGATGCCTGTGGCGATGACTTTTAGTCGCAATAAGCCGAATGCTTCGAATGCGAAGCATTTTTGGAGTGCGGAGGTATGGCCTCATAGGCATCAGGCTAATTTAACTAACCCAAACAGCGGTAGCTGTTTATCTCTCAGTAGCCCAGTGCAAGACCGCGGTAGCGGTCGCAGCTCTGGGTAAAAATGTAGTTTCCTGTGCCGCGGTAGCCGGCACCTCTAGTATGAGAGGTGCCGGCTACCGCGGCACAGGACCTTTTCTGCTAATCCCAGAGCTGCGACCGCTACCGCGGTCTTGCACTGGGCTACTGAGAGATAAACAGCTACCGCTGTTTGGGTTAGCTATTGTTAGCCTGATGCCTATGAGGCATGGCCTACGCATTCGAAGCCTTTGGCTTATTGTGAAATATCTATTAGCTATTCAACTCCGGTTTCAACGCATGCGCAATCGCCCATTTTTCAATCCCATCATCCATCGAACTGTAAAACTTTCCCTGTTGGGGCTCGTTTGTCTATTGGTTCTAATGGGTTGTTGCCATAGCAACAGCTGCCTATTAGAACCCAACCTAACATATGAACCGCCTCTTACTCTGGTTGATTCCCTTCCTTCACCTTTTAAACCTCTTTCTGTAGATGAAGTTAAAAGCGACTGGGGCAAGGAGCTTTTGATTGCACAGACTTTTGTACGTGAAATGGACCTATATCGCGCTGTCACTGGATTTAAACGCGCGCTTATCCTAGCGCCTCTAGACAAGGTGGATCGCCGTTTGCAAATGGAATATGGCATTCTCTATAGCTATTATTTAGGGCGAAAATACCCCGAAGTCGTGCAAACATTTGAAACCAGTGCGTTGACCAATGTAGGAGGCGATTTTCCAGCCTTTAAAGATTTGCTAATCATTCTCTATGACTCCTATCAAGAGGATGGGCAATCGCTTAAAGCCGAGCGCCTCTTTCCCTTAATTGAAAAGTGTGAAGCACTAAAAGCGACCCACTTGCGCCTGTATGAAATGCTTATTGCAGGAAATATTGAGGGGATTGAAGAGAATGAGGATGCTGCCTGTTTTACGTCCGACGAGTTAATCGATTTTATCGGGGAATACCGGTGTGAAGCCAAGTCTGTGCGCAAGGCACAAGGATTAAATGCCATCATTCCAGGAGCCGGTTATTATTACGTAGGCCTTCATAAGGCTGCCATGACCTCTTTTCTGATTAATACCCTTTTCACTGCGGCCGCTTACCAATTATTTGAACGCGGAGATATCGCAGCGGGATTGATTGTGGCTAGCTTGGAGACTGGCTGGTATATTGGAGGAATTAATGGGGCTGGATTGGCAGCTAAAGAGTACAATCAAAGTTTATATGAATCAAAAGCGCGTGATTTTTTAGTTAAGCAGGGTCTATTTCCTGTACTCATGCTGGAAAAAAGTTTTTAATAGGTTTTCAACGTGCTGCGAAGTCTTATAGTACTTATCATAGCTATCTGGACACCTCTTTTTGGTGATCCTTGGGGGAAAGATGCCGATTTGCAATACCGAGATACCCCTCAGGCTATTTCCGCTATCCAGACGAATGCGTGCAAAACCCCTCTCTTAGGGACTTTGGGGGAAGTGCTGATTGGCTTTCACCAGGAAGTGATTTCACCGGCGGATGGTCCGCGCAGCCACTTTTTACCTAGTAGCTCGCAGTACACATTAGATGCGATGCGCCGCTACGGCTTTTTTAAAGGCTACTTGATGGGGTGTGATCGTCTCATGCGTGAAAATTCAGAGCCCTGGGTGTATCGCACGACCTTGAATGGCGCCGGCGACGTCATGAAGTGGGATCCCGTTAAGTAAAAGAAAAAATTAAACGCAGAGGACGCAGAGGGCGCAGAGAAAAAAAGAGAAAAGAGAGAAAAGAGAGAAAAGAGAGAAAAAGAGAAAAAGAGAAAAAGAGAAAAAGAGAAAAAGAGAAAAAGAGGGTGAATATTATAATAGTTCAGACACCCCTTAATATCGCTAAAAAAATTCAACACAAAGGCACAAAGACGCAAAGGCACAAAGAAAATTTCTTGTATCGCGATAATGATGAAGCTGGTTTTAAAGCCTCTTCTGAAATCGGAAGTTGTTTGCGTCAAATAGGGGTCAAGTCATTAAAGGTTATCAGACGTGATTCTCTAAAAGATCTACCACAAAAATGGGATCTTGCGGACCCTCTTCCACCAAGCAAATCCCCAAGCTTTATAACAGATAGTCTTTTACGGGCGGAAAGTAAGGCTATCGGCATTGAGCGTTTAGAAACCCTTGCTTCTCATCACAAAATGACCCTTAAGCAATTAAACGAAGTTGTTTGTAATGTTGATGATCGTCTACGCCCAGAATTAGAAAAGAAATATGGATCCAAAACGTGGGAAATCGAATCGTGTATTTTGGCGGAGACAAGCAAGAAACTTCAAGATAAAGATCGAGATCGAGTTATAAGCCCGGTTCATTCCGTGGAGCAGGTCTCTCAAAAGGATCGTGGAGGCAAATCTGTAGGGCGGGAGTATGACTAGGTTTTTACGTAATGAATGCCTTTAAAGGGATGATAAGGACAGCTATACCATACCAAATCTGAGCTTTCAATGGTACTCAAATAAGACTTAATATCAGAATAGAATCAAGGTTACGAACACTAAAGCTCAATGGCTTTGGAAGAGTCTCTGCGTAGGTATGGCGAGTCATTTGTATTCGGTTTAGGCATTTCGTTTATGATCTGCAATCACTTCATCAATGATAGACCAACATTGCTCACTTCCAATGGCATTTGTGCCGTTGAGTCCAGATGCGATGATTAAAGCTTTCCATAATGTCCAAGCCCGGCCACGGGCCCATGTTTCTGGATCGAGCGTAAGTGTTGCTCGAAAGACTTCTCGACTTTTGCCTTTAAACAACGTCCAGGCGATAGCTAAATCGCAGGCTGGGTCTCCGATGGTCAGCTGTCCAAAATCGATGACGCCGCTTAGTTTCCCTTTTTGAACCAGCAAATTATCGACGCTGACGTCGCCATGTACCCAAACTGGTGATCCATTCCAGGTAGATCCAAGCGCAAAATCCCAGACCTCTGTTGCTGTGCGGACATCGATCTTGTCTTTTAGAACTGCAATAGCCTGTCGTGTCTCTGCGTTATAGTTTGTTAGAGATCCACCCCGATAAAAGCTATGCGGTCCTGGGAGAGGTCCACCCGTTGGATCGATGTGTTCCAGCGCAGTAAGGAATTGAGCAAGGCTTACCGCAAATTCGCACAGATCGGTTATATGTGTAGACGCAGCGGTATCCCCATCAAGCCAGCAATAGATCGACCATCTAAAAGGATAGCCATGCCCTGGCTCTCCGATTGCCAACGGTTTTGGAATCGGAAGGGTTAGCAAAGGAGCCAGCCTTGGCAGCCATTTCTGTTCCTTTTCGACCTGTAGTGCATAGTCAGTAGAGCTCGGCATTCGCACGAGCATGTGCTCTCCTAGATGAAAGGTCCTATTATCCCAGCCGCTGCGCGTGACGGGTCTGATAAGCAGATCTTTCCATTCTGGGAACTGCGCCACAACTAAGCGGCGCACAAGGGCATCATCTATTTTCTGGCTGTGGGTCATTCAATACTATCCTTCTTTGGCATAGGATTCCAAATAAGGTGTACCATATCTCCATGTCAAGATCAACTCAAAAACTATGTCAGAGTAGGGTGTTCTTTATTGATTGACACAATTACAAAAATGTTAAAGACTTATTCCAGACCCCTTAAAAAGGGGATTTTATGTGTGGGAAACGCATTGGATATGGGGGATGAGGTGCAATGGAAAATATTCATATTGAATTAAACGAAGACTCTTACACATCTGCTATTGAAATACTGGGATGTCTTTCTAAAAAAGGGTACTGGTATACTGTTGGGCTCTTACCACTAGACAATCAACGCATGCGTCATGGAATTGGCAGTGGAGTTCTTATTCGATTTGACGACGTATATGCAATTTTAACAGCTGATCATGTAGCTGATCAAATCAGAAACTATCCGATATTAGCTCTAGCGTTTGGAACCAGACGTGATATTCCTCAAACGTTTTTAATGCCGATTGAGGGGTTGGTTGTTAAGACGATCGCTAGAGGTGAAGAGGATAGGCTTGGTCCAGACCTTGCTTTAATTATGTTGCCATCATGCCATGTAGGTCAAATAAAAGCGATAGCCTCGTTTTATAATTTTGGAAACCTTCCGCAGTTACATTTTAATGAACCAGATCAAAACATATTGATATGTACCGGTATTTTAGGAAAAAATATTGTAGAGCAAGACGGATATGAAATAATTCCATTAGGAGAGTTAGCAATGGTTGCATACCCTGAATTAGAGTATAGGGGTTCTTTTGACTATATTACATGTTTAATTGATGAGAAGCCGTTGGGAGTACGATTAGGGTTAGAAAATGAAATTATCTCATTCGAAGGTGTGAGTGGTGCTCCGTTATGGCAAGTTCAAAAAGATGGGTCGTTGAGGTTAATAGGAATAGCTTACTATCAAGACCTAGAAAATCCAAAAGACAAAAAAGTGTTTTTTCATGGGCCTGAGGGTATCTACGAACAAACAAAAGAAATATTAATGTGTAAACTGTAAATTGTGGTCAAGGTGCAATGTACAAGAAGCGTCCAAAACAACTGGATAAATAAAAACTAAAGTATCAGTAGTTGGTACAGAATTCGGATTAAAATTTTTAGTCTGTATTTCCATACCTTGGATTTCAAATTCCAGCCCCAGGCCTGTTGGGAGCTTTTTTTAATATTTTTTAATTTATGGATATTCTGTGGGTTTTTTGAGAATAGAGGGGATTGTAGGATTTAAGATGCTAACGTCCGATAATAGAAATTATGTTGTAAAATAGGGTTGAAAATCAATTGGACAACTATAAAAAAATCATTCCACTGATATGGAACTAAAGTCCTTAAGGCAATCTTCCATTGCACCTCACATCCCGGATGCTAGTTGTATGGTTAGAAAAAATATTATTTTTGACTGAAGTGCATAGAGAAATGCCAATGGACTTCGTTAATAGGATCACTTTCTAAATCTTCCTTGTGAGAGTCTCGATGAATAACCTCATCTGGGTTGTAAAAGGGGTTTAGGGAGCAATTGAACAGAAAACTCCGTTAAGGAGTTTATTTTAAGAATGGGATACAAGTTCATTCCATTGTGGCCAGAGTTTAGTAGGCAATGAAACAGTTATATAGGTGAATTTGAACAAAGAGAGGAGAAATCTCTATGATCACAAAGTCCGGTTGGATTTTGTGATCATAAGTTAAAATGGAATGGCTAGATGAAAGATAATCCTCTATATCTCCTCAAGTAATAGTTACTCGTCCAATCAAGTTGGGAGAGATGTGTACGCCTTGTGCAAAAGAAGGGTGAGGCAATTCAGCTGCTCCTAATGTGGCTTTGGATCCGTCTCCTGTTGCGTGAAGTACACCCCTGGGGGTAGTCTTGCTTAATTTTAATCCTACTACCATTACAGCACTAGGAGCCATTAAGGTAGCATCGATAATCACATTTTTTCCTATAATAGTAATTTTACTAGCTATAGAAGTTAGATCAAAATTAATTTCAATATCTGCATCAACTGCGCATATATACATCTCATCTGGAGACGAGACTGATTCACTAACAGTAATTTTCATTAAAAATCCTTTAATAAATTGTTTATTATTTGTTGAGTATAGAATCCAGTAGAATTCTACCATTCCCATCAAAATCTCGTCAATAGTAATCCTATCAATAAAAAGTGCAATTACTTGAACCTGCATGTAAATGACTCAAGCCCCCTTGTCGTAAAACACATGTTTTCCGACATAATCAAAAACTTTTGAACATTTGAATTTTCTATTACAAGCCAACTCTAGATGCAGCATTGTCTCTCCAAAAATTCCCAGCTCTGATGTACTTCTTGATGGTATCTGATCGTTTATGACCAGTTTGCTTCATGATGGCATATTCCGGGATGCCTGCCATTGCGGCTGTAGTGGCAAATCCCGCTCTTAAACTATGACCTGAGAATGTAAATACCTTCTCGGTGTCAAGAACTCTGCGTTTTACAATTAAAGCAACGGATTGAGAGGTTAAGGATCGTAAGCTAATTTGCTCATGTCTATTTATTGATCTAAAAACAGGTCCATTAGTAATGTTTGCAGCATTAAGCCAATCTTGAAGTGCTCTAACAGGGCATGTTAGAGGGTTTGATCCGTATGGTATAGCTACTTCTCTCCCTTCCCCTTGCTGGTCTGTCTTTGATCGCTTTAGTAGTACAATAATACCGTCTCTGGCAAGCTTGAGGTCTTTAATTTCAAGGCTCACCAATTCCGAGCGGCGAAAAGCGCCTGCAAAACCTAAAATCAGAAGTGCTCTATCTCGTATCCCTGTTAGGGAGATCTTTCCATCTATTTCAGTTAAGATTGCTTGTACAATCAACCGTAAATCCTTAACAAGAATAGGTTCTTTTCTAACTTGGGCTACTCCATGTGTATTTTTGATACCTTTCAGTGTTTCTTGAATAGATTGATGTTTTCTATCTAGTTCATAGCCTTTTAAACGATGTGCCAGTCCTATAGAGCTAAGCCGTCGCACTAGACTTGAAACTTTCAATTGCAGCCTTTCAATTCCTTTTTTATCGTTAAAGGTATTTGCTGCTCGATCCGCTAAATAGCCAGCTATTGTGTGTGGATCTGCTGGTAAGGCATTAAGTTTTTTGGAACGACACCAAAACTCGAAGTCTTGCCAATCAGAGCGATAACTTTTTTCGGTATTTTTAGAGCGCGCATTTTTTGCGTAGAGATTTGCGAGGTTGGATATGTAGAGCAATTCATCATGAATTTGATTTTCATCAATCAATTCATTGTCTGGAATTTTTTCTAATTCTGAAGGTCTGATTGAATTCATATTTTTCTCAAATGATGTATAGATTTAAAAATAAATTTTAAAAATACCGATTTAGCATTTCACAAACCAGATTGCCAACTTTAATTTTATGTGATTTCTAACTAGCGATAAGAACATTATCGCTAGTTAGACTTATTTGACAAGAAATAACTTAAATTTTGAAAAAATATAAAATTCATGGGTAGTAAGATGCATGCAAAGAATGTTTCTTTTATTTTCTTGACATTTGTAAGGAAAAGTGTTATTTTTAATTACATAGGAGAATAAGTATGTCAGCATCACAAAAATTATTTGAAAAAATTATGTCTATACCTCAAGGGAGGGTTTTCTGTGCAAATGATTTTTCTGATATGGGCTCTAAAGGGAATATTGATGTTATTTTGCACAGGATTTCTAAACAAGGAATTATTCGTCAACTTGGGTATGGTCTTTATGATCTTCCAAAAAAAAGTGGGCTGCTCGGAGATTTAAGCCCTGATATTAAAGATATCATGGATGCTTACTCAAGAAGGATGGGACAAAGTTTTGTTTTAGATCCTCTAAATGCCACAAATGCTCTTGGCATCACTACACAGGTTCCTTCTCGGCTAACCTATTTAACAAATGGAAAATCGCATACACTTTATATTTGCGGGCTGGATATTCATTTAGTACACGCCTCTCCAAAAATGATCGTTGGAGCTATGACTCCAATAGGTATCGTTATTCAAGCTCTTCGATATTTTGGATCCCAAGGAGTTCCTGATCATGTTATCAAACTTATTGCTAGAAAAATATCAAAAGATGATCTGGATTTCCTTATATCAATGAAAAACAAAATTGTGAGAAACCTCATCCCCTCAATAGACAGGATAGCGAAATATGCAACAATTCATTAATTTAACTGATTCCGAAAAAAACGAACTGTTTATTAGAACAGCATCGGCAACACGCATTTCTCCAATTCTATTAGAGAAAGATTTTTGGGTAAGCTGGTTACTTAATCTCATCTTTCAAATGAGCATTTCAAAAGATCTTGTATTCAAAGGCGGGACTTCTCTTTCAAAGTGTTATGGATTGATTAAGAGATTTTCAGAAGACATTGATATCACAATCGATAAAACGATTTTTACTGAGGGGATTAAATCTAATGAGTTGTCAGGAAAGCAATTTCAAAAACTGTTAGAAAGTAACGATCAGAAAGCTGTGGATTTTGTACAAAATCAATTTAGACCTGCACTTGAAGCGTTGATAGAAGTCGCTATCCCCCAAAAAAATCAATGGAGTGTTGTGTCGGATCAAGCGGAGCCAAAAAATCTTAGATTTTACTATCCAACAGCGGTAAAGGTTGATGATAACGCATATGTTAAACAGTCTGTTCTTATTGAAATAGGTGTGCGCGGGGACGTATATCCATGTGAACCAATGACTGTATTGTCATATGTAGAAGCTCAATTTCAAAATATTCTTAATTCAGATCAAGTGAAGATAAAAACATTAAAACCTGTTAGAACTTTCTGGGAAAAAATCACCCTTCTTCATGCTGAAAATCATAGACCAGAAGGTAAGGAGCACGGAGAACGATTGTCTAGACATTACTATGATGTGTACCAAATGATCCGTGAGGACATAGCTACAGATGCTTTAAAAAATTTAAACATCCTACATGATGTTATAGAAAATAAAACACGATTTTTTAAGGCATCCTGGGCTAGATATGATGAAGCAGTACCAGCGAAATTAACGATTTTCCCTAATCAGAGGCTGTTACCGCATCTAGAACAGGACTACAAAAACATGAATGCTATGATATTTGGTAATGTCCCCAGTTTCGCTGATATTTTACATGAAATAAAAGGATTTGAAGGAGAATTTAATCGATTGAGTTAGCGCGGAGATGTTAGCTCAAAGGGAGATACAAAATATGTGTTCTAGAAAAGTTATGGAATACATTATGATTTTGAAGACGACTTTGATCATCCTAAATTATCTGAAAATCATAGACTAAGAAAGCATGTTTTATATCTATTAGAGGCTCAAAAATGGCAAAAGCAAAACACAAATTAGATTCTGCTCTTGAAAGATATTATTTGGAAGGGAATGAACAAGAAAGGCTCTGTTTTCATAGGCTGGAAAAAGATAGGACACTGCAAATTCTAAAAAAATTGTTACCTTCTGCTCCTGCTACAATTCTAGATGTTGGAGGAGCTGCAGGTGTATATGCTTTTCTTCTTGCGGAGATGGGCTACCAAGTACATTTGATTGACCCAATTGCCCTCCATATACAGCAAGCAAAAGAAACTGCAAAAAATAGCAAGTTCAAGCTAGCTAGTTATTTCATCGGTGATGCAAGACAGCTTGAGCAAAAAGACAATTCTGTTGATGTTATTTTGTTGCTTGGACCACTTTATCACTTGATTGAAGAAGAGGACCGTCACAAGG